>Ga0214543_1006243_pt1 | contig 21345 bp, 11 predicted proteins | sample CNSS2metaG_FD_160094 | JGI IMG/M metagenome (GOLD analysis project Ga0214543, IMG submission 160094) | Root nodule microbial communities from cowpea collected in UCLA plant growth center, Los Angeles, California, USA - CNSS2 | ecosystem: Host-associated > Plants > Roots > Nodule | place: USA...
TGCTTATCAATTGGATCTTCCTCCGGAATATGGTGTGCATCCTACTTTCAACATTACTGATTTGGTTCCTTTTGTAGGTATTTTTGATGAAGAGGGTGACCACCAAGATTTGAGGGCAAATCCTCTTCAAGGGGGAGGGGATGATGTGACCCCAACAAGCCCAAGCTCAAGTGCATCAACAAGCCCAAGCCCACATCAAGGCCCAATCACTAGAAGCATGATGAGAAAGATTCACATGGGCCTCTCACAAGATGATCAAGTCAATCATGGGCTTTTTACATTATTTACATGGGCTAAAGAAATCTCTAAAATATGAGATGATGCATGAAGGAAGTAGTCTAGATTTAAATTGGGCCATTGTTTAGGCTTTGCTTTCAATAAAAGCTAGAACACTTGTTGGGATCATTTGGGCCGAGCCCAATGTGCTACCATTGGCCGAGAGTTACTAGAGTGGCTCTCCTTTTAGATGCAAGCAAAGCATGAACTAAGCAAGGAGCATATGATGGAAGCATGGTGCGTGTGACTTGGGCAAGGAGAGTGTGATACGCCACTTGGCACCATCTAGACTCATCTATTACATCACATGGTCTACAATCAAGCTTCTTCTCCAAGCTACATTTGCATTTCATCTTTGTTGCATTTTCTCTTCATTTGGTCGGCCATGTGCCTATAAATAGAGCCACTCAAATATTGTAATGGTTACTCTTGAATTGCTAATAGATGCTAGTGTTTTAGATCACTCCACACTTCTATTAATTTGAGAGCACACATGGCTAACCTTCTCTTTCATCTCCTCTAGCCACCTTCCATACCATAGCTCCACTTCTACTCTTCATCTTCACCAAATTCTCCATTTCCATGAGCAACCTTTCTCTAATTCTCCAAATTCCGCTGCACTTCATCTTCTCCTCATCATTCTCCATTGATTTCCTTCCTCTCCTACTCCAAGGACGTCCATCACTAATGTAACCCTCATTCTTGTTCATGCAATAATTTATCCTAACATATCCATACACAGTAGCATTTCAATATTTTGTTATCCGAAATTACTCTACAAGGACAAAGAAAATACATTTTGCAAATTAACTTTTTCACTGCAGTAACAAAATAGTGCAAAACGACATAATTTTCGTGTGCCACCTAGCGGCCTAGGAACGTCGCCTAGCAGTTTCTTGACAAAAACCCAGAAACAACCATCACACACCATGCGTCGCTAGCAGACCTTGAACCTTGCAAGGCGGTTTCTAGATACAAAACCAGAAACACGAAACAATAGTGAAAACTCAATGCAAAAAGGCATACAAGGATCCAAGGACATCATAGAAAATGAAAACTTAAAGCACATAGGGCAACTCCCCTTACCTAGATTTCGTGCCCCAATTGCGCTCCTAACCTCCTTCTTGATCCAAATTGACCTCACCCTTGCCTTTATCACGAAGAACCCTCACTAACACTCTTTGGGTCACGGAATTTTTTATCTCCCAAAACCCTCTCTCCTACCACAACTATGCCCCTTCGTTTTCCCTTCACTAAACTCTTTCTTCACTCATTTTTCACCCAAACAAAATAGAATTAAATTATAAACGAAATTATACTTTAATGGTCATTAACTTGCATTTACATGGGTTCATGCACCATAACTGCCATAGCCTATCCTTCTCGCTACCCTAAGATGACTAGGGTTCCTGAGCATCTACTCACGTGGCAAAAATAATTCAACGTTAAAAGGAACCATTTAATGCTAGCCAAGAATCAAACACTCAACCACCCAATTACCAATCATATGCATAACCAATAAGTCATTATATGTTTCATGACAATTCATGCACATCTATAATTATATTATCCACCTCCACGATCATGCACACATGCAAAACAATTAAATAATTAAAATAATACACTAATGACATACACAAGACTCAAACCCAAGTCCTCTCAACACCACTCCTCACGTTCAACCACTTGATCTACCATTACTCCTTGTTAAGACTTGGCCATTTAATTCTCTTAGAGGTAATTCGATTCCACAATTATAGTTAATTAATATTTATTATTTATTTAATTTTTCTTGGGTCTTACAATGAGCATATACATATATATGGGTTCAATGTTTTAGAGTTGAAGTAGGTGATGTGTACTTACACATTAATCTTTTAGTATAAGGAATCCCATTATGTGTACATGTTTTTGGATTTATAGGAATGATATGAGATGATTCGTAAGCTTTCTGCATGTTTTAGATGCTTGGTATGTGTGAAACATGTACATTATTCATGAAAAAAATGTTTTTTCCTATTTTCGTTAAACAAGGGCTGGCAAGTGTTGGCTTCTTTTCGACAGACCCTTAGTCTCGAGTTTTGAGGCCATTGGGCACTAGTTTCCTACCACCGGGCACTAGGTCTTTGGTTTCTAGGCTTTGGGTGCCACTAATATTTCTAGTCTGCACAGTTTTCATAAAATTACATTTCCCGATTCGTTAACAATCCCATTTAGCTTAAATTTGGACATCTAGTTCATGACATGTTGTTTAGTTTGAATAGTTTTGAGGTATATGGTTGGAGATATATGTTACACATGATTGTTGGTTTTCATGGGTGTATTATGTTCATATTTTGTTATGATAAATTATGATAGGTTCCATTTGCAGTCTATTGGATGTTGGGCTTGATGACTAATGTATGTTAAACATAATGATGAGGATTGTATGATGTCAATTGTTATGATACATGTGATGTTGAGGCCTTGTTGTGTCTATATGTTTATTGATCATGATTGTGGATAATCATGGGATTGTTGATTGATTTGTGATCATTATGAGAAAGTGTATACTTGGTTATGAATGTAATGGAATGTATCTCTCCGTAAATTCTATTGGAGGTGCACTTTGTCAGGCCTCTTGATAAGAGTAATGGTAAGTTGTGCACTTCGTCGGAGCTCTTGATATGAGTAATGGGAAGTTGTAGACTTCGCCAAGGCTCGTTGTGAGAGTAATGGGACGTGGCATCTTTGGTAAATTGCATGAGATTTGGTTTCATTTCGTTTAATATTACTTAGTGGTAATATGTTGATGATTACATGTTGTGACTTTGAGAACATGTGATAGTTGATAGCTTGGATGAGTTATTATATATTGTGGTAATGCTTGGTGAATTCTATGTTGATTTACATTGATATGTGATATGTTACATGGTTAGCTCACCTTTGCATGTTTGTAATTGTGGTTTCCACCTACGACGGTCGTGTAACTTGTGTTATACGAGAGTAGATATTGTTGCATATACAGTTGGAGAAGCTTAGTTGTTAGGAGCTCGTGGGGAAGCCTTGGGGAGTTTTGTCACGATGATTGAAAATGTCCTTTGAATAAAAATGTAATAGTTTATTGTTGTGAGATTTAAACTTAAAGGGTTTGTATTAAGGCTTGTTTGATGGTTTAATTCAATTGGTTGGTTGAACCATGATTTACATTGATATGTGATATGTTACATGGTTAGCTCACCCTTTCATGTTTTTGGTTGTGGTTTCCATATGTGATTATCGTGTAACTTGTGTTATACGGGAGTAGATGTTGTTGCAGATACAGTTGGAGAAGCTTAGTTGTTAGGAGCTCATGGGGAAGCCTTGGGGAGTTTTGTCATGATGATTGAAAATGTCCTTTGAATAAAAATGTAATAGTTTCTTGTTGTGAGATTTAAACTTAAAGGATTTGTATTAAGGCTTGTTTAATGGTTTAATTCAATTGGTTGGTTGAACCATGATTTACACTGATATGTGATATGTTACATGGTTAGCTCACCTTTGCATGTTTTTGGTTGTGGTTTCCATATGTGATGATCGTGTAACTTGTGTTATATGGGAGTAGATGTTGTTACAGATATAGTTGGAGAAACTTAGTTGTTAAGAGTTAGTGGGTAAGCCTTGGGGAGTTTTTGTTTTGATGATTGAAAATGTCCTTTGAATAAAAATGTAATAGTTTCTTGTTGCGAGAATTAAACTTAAAGGATTTGTATTAAGTCTTGTTTGATTGTTTAATTCAATTGGCTAATTGAACCATGATTTATTTTGAGGAATAAAGTTGTTTCAGATGAATCTTTTGACATGTGTTATTTTGAGATAAAATAATTGTGAAAAAGTGTTATTTAATAGGATTGTATCAGTGGATGTATTTAGAAGTTTTGGAAAAAAAATTACATGTGACATCTCGAAAGAGGTGTTACACCAATTCATCACCATTTTTTGAATTTGTATTCAATCAAGTTTTAGTTTTAGTTTTATTTTTGGCTTTATTTATGTATGGAAAATTATTACCAACAAGAGTTACTCATTTCTATTTATTCTAAATGTAAATTAGTGTAATTTGAAGGAACAATACTGAAATATTAATAGAGAATCCAAATTTCATTTGATATTAAGAATGTTTCTACTAAAAGTAAAATTATTACCTTTATGAAATATATGAAATAGTCCCAGTTAAATATTATAACTTTTGTTTTTTAATCCAATCAAACTTTTCAAAATTTCAATAGTCATAATAATATATTTTTTCATCTAACTTTTATTTTTTTATTAATGTAATATTTTTTAGGTTATTATTAATATGTATAATTTACTTCTCTTTTATAGGCTTAATTTCATAGTTGAAGTTATTGGTGAATGTGAAGTGTGATTAGAAACAATTTGTAAATTGATATCTAAATTGGTTACTATAGTGACTAACAACTTTTAGTCACTAACATTGGTTACTAATAAGACATTTTCTTGTAGTGATTTTTCACTCTCTATCCAACTATTAATTAAATATTTTGATGTTCTCTGTGTTTTGGACTAAAATTACTTTTTCAAAGAAATTGGCAATAGTTAAGAAAAAGGTCTCTCACAACTTTAGATATAAATATTTCTGTATTGAGACATAGATTTTAGTTTGTTTATTTCTCTTAGTGTGTGACATGTTGTTTTTAGCACTCAAAATCTCTCTATCTCTTATTGGCCTTCCGTCAGTATTTGCTATATAACTAAATTTTGTTTTCTTATTTTATTTTTTTGTATTCATGCCAATATATAAACCGTGGATTTCTAAACCATGAAACACAATTGAATATGCAAAAGGAACGAAAGTCTTTTTGGATTTTGCTTTTGAACATGTTAATGGTCTTGTCATTAACTGTCCATGTTCAAAGTGTGGTTTTAAAAAATGGCAAATTAGGATGCTGCTGAAGATCACTTAACATGTAGAACATTTCCTAAAAATTACAAAACATGGTATTTCCATGGTGAAGGACCAAGTGTAAGCGAACCTTTTGTTATTACAAGTACATATGTGGTTGAAGATCTTTTAAACAATTAAGCACAAGATTAAGTGGTATGAATTTTGCTTCATCTAGTGGAACTTCTCCAAATACAGAGGACAAGTTTGTGAGGATAGAAAATGAGCTTGCAACTATAAAAAGCCAAATGCAAACATTGCTTGCCTACATTACTTATAAAGAAGATGTTCCGGAATACCTAGCTTCTATTGTTGTAGGTTTGCCATATCTCTTGATTTGTGAGGTATAATTTACTTAATTAAATGGCTTAAAGTAAATTGCAGAGGTGTGCCATCTGGAAATGACCAAAAAAAGGATCAAGTGGAGCAAGCAAGACAAATTGATATTTTGGTGTAGAAACTGTCTTAATATCAATATTTTTTTTTTGTTGCAATATTGACATGTGTATTTTCTTTGTTTTTGGATACTGACATGGATATGTAATTGTGATCAAATGATGTAAATACTTTGTTATCTTAAACCATCTATCAAATTAATTTTGATTACTTTTTTGTGCACTTTTATAAGTTTATATTATTGTATTTATTATTAAATAGATTTATTATATTAGCAAATCATAAATGTATGTGAATAATTATAAATAATATATAGTTTTTAAATTATGATAGTTGAAAATATCCGAATATAATGAAATAGTGGCATTTCAAGGTGTCACAATTTACATTGAAATTGTGCTTTCAATAAGCAAATTGCGACAGTTTTAACTACCATTTTTTACGTGTACAAAACATCTCTTTATACACTACATAAAATGGTGACAACATGTATGACAGTTCTTGAAACTACCACTGGTGTAAATTATGGTGGTTCAAAACGTCGTATTTAACAAAAAAAATGTTGTAACTTACATAATTCTTTGTAATGTTCCGTTACACTGAAACTTAAATCCAAAAGTGCATTTCACCATTCCACCATGGATTCCTCCATTAAAACATAATTACCATATCATGACCACAAAAGAGAAGAAAAGAAGAAATCCCCCACTGTAAAACATTGCTCTACCCACAAAAATAATAAAGAAAAGAGTTCACTCCCCTTACAATTCCATATTTCAACTGCACATCTTTCTTAAAACATAATCACAAAACAATGAGAATAAGGCTTAACACTCCTTACCTGGAATTTCCCAGTCATAATGGTTCTCTAATTCTCAACTGAAAATTTCCACTACTCCAAAGACCTCTACTTCTTCCCTTCTTTGCCTTAGCAAAAAAATTTTTGAGCACTCTCTCAAATCTATGTTGCCTCACCAGCCCTCACATACCAAAATTTAACTTAGCCAAATACCTTTTATCTCTACTTAATAACAAACATTAAACTAATTTGGTTGCACTAACAATTATTATAACTAACCTTTCTATTTTTTTGCTCCATAAAAAAAATTAAAATTAAAAGTAAACTTAATATTAATCTACACTTAATTCACCTTGATGAGCCATTACTTCATATGCCTTTGACCAGATACAACGAATTTGCCTTCAACTTTTCATCTTCTTAAGTGGACCACAAAAATACCAAAAAGAAAACCAATATTCATGCCGTCTACTCTAACCCAAGTTCAAACTTAGTACCTCTAAGTTCAAAACCAACACTCCAAACCATATCAACTATCATGTTTTTCTTCTTAACCACACGCACAATAAACATTACTATAATATCCACACAATTAATGCATTCAAGAAAATAAATTATAAACATGCCAAATAAATTATAAAATATAGCCCACATAAACACTTCCAGAACAATTATAAAAAACATATTTAAAATATAAACACTTCAAATACATACAATAAGAATCAAACCCTTGACCATCAACCTATAGCTAAAGCTTGAACCAACTATGTTATACTTCACTTTTTTAAAATCATTTATTTACTTATTTGAATAATACTCCTCACGTACAACCACCACCTTTTGAAATAATAATTATTTTTCCTGGGTCTTACAAAGTATGTGAATTATTTTCCATTTCATTTGTATTTTAAATACAATGTTAACAATTTCATTTTTAGTAACGATTTGGAGTGGGATTATTTATGTAGATATGAACGGTGGCGGATCTTGACCAACATTATTGGGGGAGTCAAAATAATACATCCAAAATTTATACATTTCATTATTGTCACTAACACAATGAAAATGAATACATAACTTAGTATAACGATAATCTAATAAAAATGAATCTATTCTTTTATTCTTCATCGATATACCAATTTTTAAAAAATAATACTAAAAAATGATTTATCATAATCTAATAAAAAATTGAGAGACATAAATACCAAAAGAAAATTCGATGATAATCAAACCACACTTAAAATTCAATTATAAAACACACACAATACAATCATTTTTTTCTTCTATGTTCATAAAATAAAAAATTAATATAAAAGAGGTTCATTAAATAGATTATTAAACTAATATTTCACTATCAAGTGAGACAAAAGAGAGTTGCCTTCTTCTTTATTTCTTCGAGGATGGAAGAGAACATTTGAGAGATGAGAGCAAAAATAATTGATCTTTTTCTCTTTAGAAACAAAAGAAAATAGGTAAGAATGGAAGATGAGAACAATTTGTAAGAAACGCAAGGCATAAACATATAAAAGAGACTCATTAAATAAATTATTGAACTAATATTTCACTATCAAGTGAGACGAAAAACTTACCTTCTTCTTTTCTTCCTCGAGGATGGAAGAGAATAAAGGAGAAATAAGAGAAAAAATAATAGATATTTTTCTTTTCAAAAACAAAAAAAAATAGATGAGAATGAAATGTGAGAACAATTTATAAAATACACAACCTATAATGAAAACAAATAATAAAAAATATTTTGATAAATCTTTTTAATCTTTATTCTTTATTATATTTGATTTTATATTTTATTATTTATTAGTATTAATTATTATGTTTATAAAAGAAATAAAATATTTGATTTAATATTTATAACAAAATAAAATCAAAATATCTAATATCTATAATAAAAAAAATGAAAATATCTATTGTAAAAAAAATTTCAAAATTTTTGGGGGGCCATGCCCCTCCTGCCACCATAATAATCTGCCATTTGGTTATGAAAATTAGACACATGAAAAATTGAGATGTTACATCATGTACTCAAGTTTGAAGACAAAATAAGTCCATACCAATTTGTAAATTTTATTAACCTTAAATTTATAAATTTTTAATGCGGAACCTAAACAAAAATACTTGATCAAAATCAAGTTGATTTTAAACATACTATTATGACACATATTTTTTAAATAGAAAACTATAAAAAGGAAAAATAAATATCAATCATAATTAAGAAAACTATAAGAAAATGAAAAGAATTATGTATCATATTTACATTTTTTCTGTCTGTCTTTTTTTCTTTGAAACTTTCATAAAGAAATTTATTAAAAAACATATATGAATTGTTTCGAAAGAGATTTTCATCTTGTATGGCATCTAAGTATAATCATCATATATTTAAGGGTTAAATATGTTTTTGGTCCCTTAATTTTTAGTAAAAATTGGAATTAGTCCATCTTCGAAACTTTAGACCAATTTAGTTTTCTATCTTTAGAAATGTGTGAATTTAGTCCTTTTAACATAATTTTTTTAAGTTTATTTGACATTTCAAACGTATTTCTCAACTATGTGTCAAACGGTGTAAACAATTCAAATGTTATCATGAAACACATTTGAAATATCCAATAAACTGAACAAAATTTAGTTAAAAGGATTAAATTCATACATTTTTTAAAGTTGGAGGAACTAAATCGAGGCAAAGTTTTAAACAGAGACTAATTCCAATTTTCAATTAAATTTAAGAGACAAAAACATATTTAACCCTATATTTAAATATAAATCTTGAAATTTTACATGTTATTTACTTTAAAAACAATTGTATTTTTCAAGCAATAATACTTAAGGAAAGCATTCTGATATATATATATATATATATATATATATATATATATATATATATATATATATATATAAATCTTTGTAGAACTAGATTTTAATGTTATAGAAGCTCTATAAAAAGAAGTCATCAATGAGACCAAGTAATGTTTTCCTCCAAAAGTAACATTTTATTATTAAATGAAAAATAAATAAATTAATAAAACCAAGTCAAACACTTCATTGAGAAATTAATTCAGGATTTGTTTCTTCAGATGGTGGGTTCATTACAACATTTTTTACTATAGGCCACACTAAACTTGTCTACATGTAAAAAACTATAGTCTAAACATCGAAATGCAACGGTTTTGAGAACGTGGTTTAAAAATTGTGAAAAGCCACACTTTTAAAGCCGTAAATATTTATACCATATTTATTTAAATGTGGCCTTTAAAAGGGTGGACTAGAATCTAAAAATGTGGCCTAAGACCTTAAAACATTGTCTAAATGAAATTAAAAAATCTAAAAACTAAAAAAGTTGTCCTAAAGTAAAAAAGGACCTAAATTAAGCTAAGTAATAAGTAAATAATTGGGCAAATTTTTTCATTCCTTCCCTCGTGACACTTACGTGAGAATAGTTTCACACCTTCGTGAGACTGAACGGAAAAAGCTTCCCTCCTTTGGAATAACATTCCTTCACACCTCCATAGGAATTGAAAAAAATGCTCCTTGCACCACTGTCGCCTTCGTGTACCTTTGAATCATCTTCGTCTTGCTTCTTCTATCACTTCCACCTTCGTCTTCGTCTTGCTTTGAATCGCCACCAACAACTTCGTCTTTCTCTTTCTCATCGATTCCACCTTTTCATTGTCATTGGGCTTAAATTTGTTAAGTTTATTGTTCATATATCTCTCTCTACCACTAAGTTTCCCTCCATTGTTTTTGTTTTACTCTTAGTATTCATCTAGGTCTACCTCTCAATACATCATATCAGTTCGTGCTTCTTTTGTATCCTCCCTATCAACGTCTTCATGGTTTCCTCTATGTTTCCCTCTCAACGCATCTCAGTCTATCCTTGATAAGTGCATATTTTAGTCATCATTTAATGTTTAATTTTGAATTATTAATTGAAATTTGTTCTTAAAAGATTAATTTAATTGGAATTTATGATAAATAAACTATTTTAGCTTATGAGAGAAAAATGTCTTAAAAAATGCTTTTTAGTTCCATAAATTATGTTTGGATATTCTAATATTTTTTAATGCTGAAGTTAAGATTAAGCTCAAATAAGGTGTGAAAATAAATTCATTAAGGTTACAAAACTTGGATTTAATTGCAAATTTGGACTACAAAATTGCAAAGAGTTGATTCAAAAACTTAATGTAAATATTAGTTGGTGATAATTTATTAGATACCTTTAAGTAATGAATTTATTTAATTATATAAAAAATTACCAACAAACTATATTTGTCAAATAGTTTTAAAATTGACTACATCTCCAAATATTTTTAGATAATCATATCCACTATAAAGATAAATGATATTTACGATTTCTTTAAAAGATATTTGAGAGATTTTAACAACAGAAAAGTCAAATCCAAGCGCAATCAATCTTATATAAAGAGACCAATGGGAAGTAGAAAAAGCAAATTCGAAACATCGGAGTTTAGGAACCTTTAGGGGGGGGGGGGGCTAATTTTATTCTTTCTCTATCTTCTCTTCTATTTTTATGTTACTTTTACATTACATGAAGGGCTAAGCTTCAAGGCTTAGTTACATTGTAATTTCTTAATTGAATTATGAGGTTAGATGGATAAATTTGTTTGTTATTTTGATATTTGTTGTGATTTATTTTCACCTCTATGTCTTTTTGTTCTTCATCTAGTAAAAATAATGATTTTTACATCATAGCAAGTTAGTACGGTGTTAAATATACTTAACATAACAATCATATAAGTTCAAGAGTTTTTAAATTTAGTTGAGAAGTTATTTTGGTTAAATTTAGAAACTTTCATATGGTTGAATGCATTTTTGCTAATAATTGAGAAGTTACTTAGATTAAAGGTGAAAACTTTGATTAAAGTTAATCAAGAAGTTACTTTAATTAATTAGCCTTCTATTAGACATAAGAGGTAAAAGAATCAACACGATTAGGGATAGTAAAATTTAACTCAGATGTTACTTTGGTTAAAAGTGAGGACACCAAGAAATTTATTGAGAAGTTACATTGATTAATTTGAAATCTTAGACAAGAAATCAATAATAATAATCTTTAGAAAACCAATGATGGATCCTATTTTGAAAAATAGTGTAATAAATTTTTCTTTACTATTGTTTTTATCTCTTTTTATCTTTTCAATTATATTTCTTTCTTTCATTTATTACTTTGTTTATTTTAATCCTCTTATATTTTTATTATTTTATATGACTAACCCTTTTGTATAGATTTTATAAAAACTAATTTGTTAGAAATATATTTTATGTTCGTTGGGATATGACTTAGGGTTGACTTACCCTTTCTATTTTGTTTATTACTTTCTTAACACTAATAAAGTTGTTATAGATAAGTAGAATTGTAAGGCCCACTTACTTTACTACCTTTATTTTAAAGGACTGCCTCAAATAAGTTGGGCCTAGGGCTGGCCCATAAGAAACCAAAGCCCCTAAACCAGCTGAAACACTTTCATTCTTCTCACTTTCAGAAAAATAGCCTCCTTTCTCTTAGAACAGTAACGTTCCGCTGCTAGGGTTTGGGGTTCATCCAAGTTCAACTGAGTTCAACCCATTTCTTTCGCTCACGTAACTTACTTTCGATGCATACTTTTCTCTTTTATTTTAATCTTCGTGCTTTCCGTTAGGGTTCGTCGTAATAATCTCATGCTTCCTCCGTATTGAGATTTTCAGCTCTTAAATATGCTCTTGGAGCTGTCTTGCTCATTCGCTTAAGGGTTGGGGTCGTTTTGCCTAGCTCTTTCCAAGTAAGGGAAGCTAGGGTTTATGTTTTTTAAACTTATTTTGCCGATTTTTGGTCTGTTGTATGGTTATGATGCTTGAATGAGGTTGTTGGTCGAATAAAAATGTATGGTATGCAAGTATGTTTGATTGATTGGCACTACTCTTTTTCTACACTGCACACTTTTCGTAAAATGAAGATTTCTACTACGTTAACCGTTGGATCAAGCTGAAATTTTAACAGCTGATCCTTAACACATAATTAGTGACTTTGACCGGTCGGATCTCTCATTGGAGCTCTGTAGTGAGAGCAGGTTTTATCGCAAGGTCACTGAATTTGTGTTGTTGACAACACTGCACACTTTTCGTAAAATGAAAGTTACTACTTCGTTAACCGTTGGATCGAGCTGATATTTTAACAGTTGATCCTTAACACAAAGCGTTTGACTTTGACTGGTCCGATCTTGAATCAGAGCTCTATAGTGAAAGCAGTGTTTATCGCAAGACCACTGTAGTTTGGTTGTTTCTCTGAACTTGAATGTTTATTACTGGCTTGAATCTAATTGTTATATTAAAAGCATGTGATAAATGATTATGCATGAGTGATGTGATTCATGGATTGTGGATGATGGGTTTGGTATGAACTTGGCATGTGATTTAAATGAGATGGTTGGTATCAAGGAGACATGGTATTGATATGAAATACAAATATATACTCACTATTTGGGAAGAATGAGTTGGTATGGATTCAACATTTGGTTATGAATGAGAATGGGTTGTAAAGGTGGGCATGAGATATTATGTATGGTAAACATTACTTGATTGATTGAACATGATTGGTCTGTGGTCAGTGCGTAATTCCTTGAAATCTCTAGGTGGGATTTCAGGGTCGTGCTTCAGTGGTCGGGACGTAATTCCATGGCCCCTGTTAGTGGGTGTCTATGGTAGTGCCCCATCTATATAATTTGGTAAGGATTCAAGGTAAGGATTGCATCTTGACACTCGAAGGAGTTAGTTAGTCTCACTTAGAGCGGACCGACTCTTGTGGTGAGAGTAGCAGGAGGCCTGAAATTCATTAAGGGTTAACCTTGTGTGTGAGGGAATTGATTCATTGTAACACTTGTAACACATAGCTTGGGGATGAGCAGCTCGGGGGTGAGCAGAGGTATCCACCACAAGTGCGAGCATCCGCTGAATCTGACCAGATTATATGTATCCGGATGAAAGCCCATGTATTGTAACACATGATGGACTTCATGTCTCTTTGGGCTTTTCTTTAGGGCGAAGGCTCGGGTATTGTATTGCCCCTAAGGCTTTATTTCAAATACTGGCTATCTCTTACTCCTTTTGGATTGTAGGCATTGTAGTGAGCTTTAGTATTTCCTTTTAAGTACCTTGGATAATTGTAAGGAGTGACTTTATACTCCGCAACTTGGCTCTTTATATTATCTGGTGTAAGATTTCATTTAATTATGTTATTATTTAAATGGGATGTTACATTAATGTATCAGAGCAGTTCGTCCTTAGGATGACCTGAGGTTGTGGGTTTGTCATGCCTCGCAGGCGTGAGTAGTCATGTCTAGTCAAGTGTGTCAGTAAAACCAAAAGTTTTAAGAACCGAAAAATGCCTTGATAAAGTAATGAGGGTGCACGCTCATGACTAGATTAAAGGTTGTTTTTCCTTTCTTAATTCTACTGGTTGGGGAAAGAAGGGTGACAGACAAAAAGGTTCGGTTGTCTGTAGATGATGGAGTGTTGCTTCATATGTTCTAGTTTGTCTTGTTATGCCTTTGTACTCTGTGTCTGATGTCTATAGAAATGAGGGAATACAGATCCAATGTCAATTTGGTCTACCTTCCTTTACAACTGCTGGATGAGGTCTTTGAGACAACTTTTGCCTCAGAGCTAGGAAGTTTATGTGTGATGTATACCGTTGAGCAAGGAAAGCTAAGTTGGGTTAACAGTTTGAGAAAAGATGTTAGAGTTTAGCAACGATTGGACTAAGGGAGCCTCAAGGACAAGTTTGGGATCAAATACCGCAAGTTTCCAAATGAGTTGAATCTAGAGGTTAGAACATATGGGAGAATATCAGTGCATGCAAGTGTAACAACGTTTGAGGAAAATCAACCTGATTCTACATCCCGTCAATGTTGAAGTTCATAGTCATGCAAATGCATACATTGTTAGGAGAAGTGTCATTGAATATAGTCATATGGTCACATCTAGTGCTTCTTGGAGTGGTGGAAGAGGAACAACTGGCAAATTCTAAGTTGCAGAAAGTGGAGAGATTGCTTGGCAACGAGAAAGCTAAGAAAGGAGGAGACCATGAAGTGCGAAAAGATGACAAACCTCTAGTGAGAGACTGAATTGGATAAAGGTTTATTGATCAATCAGGAAAGATGAGGTTCCTAAGTAGAGGAAAGAAAAATTTTTGGTTAGGGAAAGAGTGGCATAAGGGATTCATACTAGGATTAATAGTTAGCAAGTGAGGATGGATCTTTTCAAATTGTTAGTGGAATGTTTCCAAGAAAAGTAGTTCCCATGAGCAGAGCATTTGACCTTTGGTATAAAGTGGAAGGTTTCACATACCAGACGGAGGAGCATACCTTTAAAGGTCATTCTCGTATGGAAGGACGACCTAACTGATGTCGGAGCACAATGATGGGGAGAATGAAAAGAAAAGTTTTGAGTGGTTGACATGGTGTCTACGATGGTTGATGCTAAAGTGGTTAGCACAAATAAATCTCATCCAGAGATACACCTTACGAAGTGATGCTTGGACTAAGAGCCGATTTTCTGAGGATTGTGTACTCCTTGATGTTGCCAGTATGGTAAAGGAGTCATAATTGCCTTTAAAAAAAAGGGGGCTGAGGTTGAGATGATGGTTTTTGTAAGACCCGTAGAATTTAATTAATTAAATAATTAATTAATTAATAAATGCGGGTGGGAAAATAATTTATAACAATAAATTATGATAAGTATGATGTGAAAAAGTATTAGTTCAAGTGGTTGAGTGTACTTTGATTGTGTGAAAGGACTTAGGTTTGAGTCCTATGTATGCCATTTTTGGGTTATTATTTGTTATTATTTTAAATATATGATAATCATGCTGTAAAATAATATGTTAATTAGATGATAATTGTTAGCATGAAATATGAATTGGCATGATGGTTTGATAGTGATTTGGAAATTGCATGGTTATGGGAAACCTAAATTAAACTTTATTTTTCTTTTGCTAATGTTAACTTTGGATGGAATTGGAAGGGGTAAAGGGAACCTACCTTGCATCAGCAGCCACAATTCATAATGAGAAATGAATGGTCATTAAAACATAATTAGGTGTATTTTCGTTTTTGATCTTTGGATTAGCCTAAAGCACTAGTTTAAAAGGCAAAAGGAAGGTTTAGGGAAAGTTTTGCAAGGCTAAAAATATACCTAGAAAACAGAGACGAAAAGTGAGAGTGAGGGGACTGGCGTGAGTGAATTTTGAAGCTGGGTTGAGGAGAATCAAGAGTGGCCATTGGTGATCAAAGGAAGAGCTTGAGAGTTTCAAGTGTAGCAAGGGAAACCAAGTTAGGCGAGTTTACTCATGCTAAATTTTATGTTAATCATGACTGGTATGCAAAATGTATATAATTGTATCCTTGAACCTCTATTGTCTGTGCATTTTTGCAATTTTGGAAAATTTTCAGAAACTGCCTGGTGGGATGTTCATAGCCGCCAGGCGGCACATGTATTTTTACATGTTTTGGGTTCTTGAAGAGGAAACGCCTGGCGGCACCTTCCTTGGCCGCCAGGCGACACATGGTCGTACTCAGTGTTTTCCGGGTTTTATGAAGGGCATGGCGGTGACTGTCGAACTGCCAGGCGACGCGAACCCCCTTTTGGTTCGGATTTGATGAGGTCGGGGTACTGGGGGTGGTTTTTATAAGGGAAAAACATGGGTTACTCATGCGAGGAAGATTTGATTTGGAATTGTCTTTGAATTCCACGTGATGGATGGTTAAATCGAATGGAACAGTGTATATGTGATTGGAGTGAAATTGTTAGGGTTTAAATGTTGTGAGATAAAATTGGTAATGATTCATGTGGAAATTGGTAACTATTGAGAGAGGTCTGTAGGTTAGTCCAAATGAGGGGAAATTCTTGTGGAGTCTGGAATAATTGGGCAGGTGTAAGATCAACTCGAAAGGTTGGGAGATTTTGCAGGGAGAAAACTTTCTAGAAAACCAGAAATTGGTAAGCACCGCCTGGCGGACCAAGGCCTGCCACCAGGCGCCATCGCAGAAACAGCCTTTTGAATGGCTGAGGGACGTTTGCTGGTGCGGACATCTTGGAGTAGATTAGGTTCTTGAAACAAGCAGGCTTGGCTGCAGTACTTGGGGTATAAGCAACGAAGATGATAGGTGGGAGTTGGATGTATGAATGCAAAGAATTGAAGGAGAGGAAAATTGTCTCTCTGTTACAGTAAGGACCACAATTAGAGTTGTAATTATGTGTTGCGTAACTGGTTGTGATATCAGTCAAACTGTTAATAGATAATGTGGGATCGTATGACTGATTGAAATTTGCCGATGTAGGTAGCATGTGATATATTCGGACTAGACAATGACTGGTAGAGATAGGAAACTGGATATAGACTTAGCTAATAATAAGATGATGAAAATAAAGCAGGTATGTGAATTTAACAGTTGCCTAGTTGGATTAGTAAAGCTGTATTTGGCTCGATACAGTGAGTGTTACTTGGATTTGAGAACCTAATGGGTCTTGAGGTCATTGGTATTATGTGACCTGTTTATGAGCGAGAGAGATCAAGTGGGAGAGTTCACTAATAATTGAGTTAGATTGGAGTGTAATCTGTCACGGAGTCGAACCACAATTGAGGAAAAATCAGTAGGACGCGATTACTGGTATGTCGCTTGGCGGCGATCTAGGCTCCGCCAGGCGAAAAAACGTTAGAACAAAGAGGTCTGGAGCTGGTGCGCCGGGCGGTAGGGATAGTTCCGCCAGGCGGTAGTTACCACAATAGAGAAGAACTGGAACGGATGCGCCTGGCGGTATGAGGGACTCCGCCAAGCGGTGACGACATCTTTGGTGGTTTTGAGGCACGTGGCGCCTGACGGTACGCGACACCCGCCATGCAGTCTGGAAGCTGGCAGCGCCTGGCGGCACATGTCCCCCGCCAGGCGATTTGTACTACTGCAGCTTGGAATTTTGGTTTTGTAATTGTGATCTACAAGGCGTCTAGCAGTGCTTTAAAGGTGGGGTTGCTGGTTTTCCTTGAGTTGTGGCTCGGAACGTATCCCTTGAGTTGTGGCTCGGGATAGGGGTTAAGCACGTGGTATTCCTTGAGTTGTGGCTCGGAATAGCATCTCTTGAATTGTGGCTCGGGATTGCGGATGAACATGAGGAACCCTTGAGTTGTGGCTCGGGTTGGCGAGTGTTATCGGTGTGAGTGTGCTGGTTGTGGCTAGTACGGATGGGTCCAAATAGATTGCCCTCCTCAATTGTTGGCTGACGAGTTTGGTAGTCTTGGGACGATACAGACTATGTTTGTATATGGGAACTCTACCTAGCATTACGGTGTATGATCTGTAGCATTGTTTCCCGCACGTGCTCTATCGGTTGTGGCCGATAGGTATGGCAGCAAGTCACCTTGAAGTAATCATTAGACGATGTAGAACACGAATAATCTGATTGGGATCAGATGGTAAGAATTAAAAGATGTAACAATGTGGGATGTTTAAGTATTCTTAGTAATATGTGTATATGTATATGAAACTGTATAATTATATATGTTCTATCTGTTAAGCTCACCCTATCTGCGTGTGTTTGGCGATGATCATGTACGCGGTACACGGGAGCAGATGTTGTTGATGCAGGTGGCTCAGGTGATCCTTAGCAGCGGAGAGGGGATAGACTGGCGAAAGACTAGTGTTTATTTTCAGTTAATTTTTGAAATATGATGTAAACCATTGCGGGATTTTTATGAAATATGTGTTTAGTGATTTTGGACTTGAACTTTTGATGATTAATTAATAAATTTTGAATTTTCCCGCGTTTTTGGAAAACGAGGTATTATTAACTACCGCGTATTTTAAATTATTCCTTTTATTTATTTATAAATTCGTAATATCTTGACGGGATGTTACAGTTTTGCTATAATTGCAACCATGTGGAGACTCGCTCGGGTGTGTGGTGCCTTCGCGGTGATCAAAGTATTTAAATTCAAAGCTGATTTGAATTGTTTCCTTTACAAGGTTGGGACATAATCTCAAGGGTGAATTGGTTGTTCTCTTAATCTCATTCTTAGGAGATGTGATCTCCAACGAAGTAGTATCCTTTGATTTAAAGAGATATGTTAGTAGTGGTGTAACAAGTGTGAATCAAGCTGAAAGCTGAGGGCAGGATGTCATGTGAATCAGAGTTATACGACAAAGGTAAGCAAAAAATAGACGCAAGGAATCTCAATGGTAGAAGAGTTATAGATTTGTTCTGAAGTAAATATTAGAATTTTTGCTTTAGAGTGGTAAAGTTCCCTTTTGTATTTGGGTCTGAAGTCGAACTTGTGCTGATAGTTTCTAATTGGAAGCTTTATGCTAGGATTGTGAGGTAAGAGGAACAAGTGAAAGAGTTGTTGGAGACATAATGGTATAAACTTAGTATAATCACTAGGATGACTACAAGTTTGGTGAATCTTTAAAAAGAAGTTGTCGTATGTCAAGCCGTTCAAAAAGAGTATTGACTAAGGTTGGAGTGGCTAATAAGGAATATGGTTTTAAAAAGGATAGATAAATGGTTGAGAAAATGGAGTGCTAAGGCTATCAAAAGAGGAGTTTAAAGGGTTCTGCAAGTTTTACAAGGGTCTCGAGGAAGGTTTCTCAACGACGATTGCTTCCTTGTCATGGCAGACATGAAAGGATCATTATTTTGAGCAGGCAAACAAGTGAGCTTGTGTATGGATCAGAGAAGCGCAGCGGGATGGTGGCAGATGATGCTTAGAAATCGTAAGAGGTGCACGAGAAGAACTATCTTACTCCTGGCCTAGAGATTTCTACGAAGACCAGTTCTTTAGAAACATCAAAGGTTTCGTTCTTGTGAGTATCGGGTAAAAGTGTGCAATGATCATTCCGAGTTGGAAGTATAGGGTTGCACAAAGGAAGTTGGACCAAGGAAATGAGAGGTGGTTGAATTATGTTTTCAAGTTAGGGTACCAACCTTGAAGTAAGGAAGCAAGTGTAGGTGTTTATTTCTAGAAGAGAATTCAAGATCTGGGCTTGGCAGGGTAAGGGTAAGGGTTATTGGAGAAGTAAGTGTCTAAGTTGAGATGGGGAGATGTGAAGAGACTCCCTTGGTCTAGTTATTCGACTAGGACAAGTAAGTTTCTCAAAGAGGTTGGGAAAAGGCCAAATCGGGCAATCTTAGTTTGAGGTGTATAATAGAGTTGCTTGGTGCAAAACAGACTAGAGATTTGGAGTCAATGGAAGTTATGGTTTTTTGGTTTGGTGGAATGATGGTTACGAGTTAAGGGATAAAAAAAAATTGAGGATAGGATGCCAAAACGATATGGCGATGGAATCAGTTGAGAGTTTTAAATTAGAAATGGAATAACTCGGTAGGGAACTTTGTTGCCTTGGATGAAGCCAACAAAGGAAGTAAGATGTTATGGGTGTCGTTATACGTAAAAGTGGGCAAAAGTGTTGATGGTGGAGCAGTAGGCAAGAACTCAAGAGTGATCAAGACAGTGGAGTGATGCATAAAGGAGTGAACAAGGTGATGGGAAGTGATAACAAACATGCTTCAGTTTGAGACGTAAAGTCATCTGAGACTTTGATACAACCTACAAGAGGTAATGGGGAGCATATGGGAGGTGAATCAGTATATCAGATACAAGTTAGTTGGACAAGTATGAAGGAGCATTCAAGTTTTAAGGTTGCAAGTTGGAAGTCATTTCAAATGTAGTGACTAAACCAATCTACATTGTTGAACATATATCGCTTAGCACAAAGGCAAAGTTTCCAGTGACTATAGGTGTTGGAGTCGTTATATCAGTCGTGTTTGAGTGGTGGTTCTCAGAGGAGATAAGGAGAACATAGCTCCTTCCTATCTCATCGATTAATTTTCGAGGACAAAAATTTTTGTTGTTGGGCAGAATGTAAGGCCCACTTACTTTACTACTTTTATTTTAAAGGACTGCCTCAAATAAGTTGGGCCTAGGGCTGGCCCACAAGGAACCAAAGCCCCTAAACCAGCTGAAACACTTTCATTCTTCTCACTTTTAGAAAAATAGCCTCCTTTCTCTTATAACAGTAACGTTCCTCTGCTAGGGTTTGGGGTTCATCCAAGTTCAACTAAGTTCAACCCATTTCTTTCACTCACGTAAGTTACTTCCGATGCATACTCTTCTCTTTTAGTTTAATCTTCGTGCTTGCCGTTAGGGTTCATCGTAATAATCTCGTGCTTCCTCTGTATTGAGATTTTCAGCTCTTAAATATGCTCTTGGAGTTGTCTTGCTCATTCGCTTAAGGGTTGAGATCATTTTGCCTAGCTCTTTCCAGGTAAGGGAAGCTAGGGTTTATGTTTTTTAAACTTATTTTGCCGATTTTTGGTATGTTGTATGGTTGTGATGCTTGAATGAGGTTGTTGGTCGAATAAAAATGTATGGTGTGCAAGTATGTTTGATTGATGTGGCGCTACTCTTTTTCTACACTGCACACTTTTCGTAAAATGAAGATTTCTACTACGTTAACCGTTGGATCGAGCTGAAATTTTAACAGTTGATCCTTAACACATAATGCTTGACTTTTAATGGTCGGATCTTTCATCGAAGCTCTGTAGTGAGAGCAAGTTTTATCGCAAGGTCACTGAATTTGTGTTGTTGACAGCACTGCACACTTTTCATAAAATGAAGGTTACTACTTCGTTAACCGTTGGATCGAGCTGATATTTTAACAGCTAATCCTTAACACATAGCTTTTGACTTGACCGGTCTGATCTTGAATTAGAGCTCTATAGTGAAAGCAGTGTTTATCGCAAGATCGTTGTAGTTTGGTTGTTTCTCTGATCTTGAATGGTTATTACTGGCTTGAATCTAATTTTTATATTAAAAGCATGTGATAAATGATTATGCATGAGTGATGTGATTCATGGATTGTGGATGATGGGTTTGGTATGAACTTGGCATGTGATT
>Ga0214543_1006244_pt1 | contig 21338 bp, 25 predicted proteins | sample CNSS2metaG_FD_160094 | JGI IMG/M metagenome (GOLD analysis project Ga0214543, IMG submission 160094) | Root nodule microbial communities from cowpea collected in UCLA plant growth center, Los Angeles, California, USA - CNSS2 | ecosystem: Host-associated > Plants > Roots > Nodule | place: USA...
CTCGTCCGTTTCCTCGACCCCAATGGTGAGGTATCCGATAAGGGGTGGGATTTCCTGAGCAGGTTTTATGCACGGGGCATCGTCGCCAACGATGCGGATTCCCAGCTCGAAGCCTTCAAGTCCGGTCGCGCCTCCATCGATCTGAATTGGCTCGGCGGCGCTTTGAAGCGGGCCAATGACCTCGGCGCGAAAGTCCAGTTGATCGACACCGATGGCGGAACTCCGGTGATTTCCGAAGGTGTGGCGATCATGGCCGGGACCGATCAGCTCGATGAGGCCAAGGCCTTCGTTGACTGGTGGGGATCGGCCGATGTAATGGCCGCCTATGCCGCCAAATTCGGCCAGGTCCCCGTCCTGCCGGAAGCGCTCGCCAAGTCGCCGGCCACGGTTCAGGCGAATGCCAAGCTCGTCAACACCCAGCCGATCGATTGGGATGCAATTGCTCCAAAGCTCGACGCCTGGCTGCAGAAGATCGAGCTTGAAATCCGTCAATGAGCGCGGCTCTGCATGGATCGGAGGTCTAGCCATGGCTGACAGCGTTCTGTCGCTCAACAAACTCGACGTCGGCTTCCCTGGCATGACCGTTGTGCGTGACCTGAACCTCGACGTGGCCGATGGGGCGTTCGTATCGCTCCTCGGCCCGTCGGGGAGCGGAAAATCAACCGTGTTGCGCACCATTGCCGGGTTGCTCCCGGCTTTAGGCGGAAGGGTGCTTCTCGAGGGGCAAGACATTACCGCCCTTCCGCCCGAGCGCCGTAACGTCGGCATCGTCTTTCAGAACTACGCGCTGTTTCCGACAATGTCGGCGTTCGAGAACATCGCCTTTGCGCTGCGCGTGGCGAAGAAGTCCAAGGCGGAGGTGGAAAGGCGCGTCGGCGAGGTTGCCGAGATGGCCGGGATTTCCGACCAGCTCGACAAGAAGCCAGCGAGCATGTCGGGCGGCCAGCAACAGCGGGTCGCCATTGCTCGCGCTCTCGTCACGGGATCACGCGTGCTGCTCTTCGACGAGCCCTTGTCAAATCTCGACGCTAAGGTGCGCGCCTCGATGCGCAAGGAAATCAAGCGCCTTCAGTCGGAGCTCGGCTTTACCGCCATCTTCGTCACGCACGACCAGGAGGACGCGCTGACCATGTCCGACCTCATCGTGGTGCTCAATCACGGCAAGATCGAGCAGATCGGCGATGGTCGTACCCTCTACCGCAAGCCGGCAACGCCGTTCATATGCGAGTTCATCGGCGTCTCGAACGAGCTTGCTCCGCCGTTGGCGACCCGCCTGCTGGGCTTCGATGTCAAAGGCCGCAGCTTCCTGCGCCATGAAGACGTCGTACTTGGGGCGGCCGCCGGTATTCCGGCGCGAGTGAACCACGTCGAGTTTCTGGGAGCACACAGCCGCATCGATCTGGAGGTGGAAGGCCATGGCCTTTCAGCGATGCTGATCGGCGACCAGCTTCCTGAACCCGGCAGCACCGTCTCGCTCGGAATTCGCCCCGGCGCCGCGCATGTGTTCCAGGAGGTGACCGGATGAGCCGATCCACCCGCCTGGACCGTGTTTTTTACTGGCTCGGCTTGATCGTGACTTTCTGGGCCGTGCTGACCTTCCTGCTCGTTCCGATGGCCGCCGCATTACAGGCCGCATTGTTCAGACACGGCAGTCTGGCCATGTTTGAGGCGATTTCGGAACTCGCGCGCTCGCGCCGCGTCCGCGCAGCGCTCTGGAACACGCTCTGGATGACGGCGGCGACCACCGTCACCGTCACGATCGTCGGTATGTTCCAGGTGGCGGTGCTCGAATATTTTCGCGTGCGTGGCCGTGGCTTCCTGAAAATCGGCTTCTCCACGCCGCTGGTCTTTGGCGGCGTCGTTGCGGCTGCCGGCTACAACTTCACCTATGGTCCGAGCGGCGCCATCACCGCCGCCCTGACTGCGCTCTTCCCGTTGATCCCGCGCGATTGGTTTGTCGGCTGGTTGGGCGTCCTTTTTGCCCACACCTTTCTGATGACCAGCTTCCACTTCCTGTTCCTGCGCGCCGCCATGCGCCGTGTCGACTATTCGACGATCGAGGCGGCGCGCAGCATGGGTGCGTCGGAGGCGACGATCCTGCGGCGCGTCGTGCTGCCGGTCATCCTGCCGACCGTGCTCGCGGTCACGCTGCTCACGCTGATCACGGCGATGGGCTCCTTTGCCGCGCCGCAGGTGCTGGGCGGTCCGGATTTCCACATGCTGAGCCAGATGGTCCTGACGCTCAACGGCCTGCGAAGGCCGGATATGGCGGCGCTGCTGGCGCTGTTGATGGGGCTTGTGCTCATGGGTCTGATCCTGCTGTCGCAGCATTTCGAGGCCAAAGGCGCCTATACGGCCGGGGCAAAGACGACGACTCGCATCCAGTTGCGGGCGATACGCAATCCGCTTGCCCGTATCGTGGTGACCGCCCTCGCCTACCTGCTGGCGGCGGTCTACCTGGTGCCGGTCGCGCTCATTGTGCTTTTCTCCTTTGCCCCTGCTTCGAGCATCGGCATTGAGGTCCTGCCTTCTTCCTTCACGCTGGCAAACTACGCTCGGGTCTTGGGCGGCGGCGCGGCCTTCGTCCCCTTCTTCAATTCGATGGTGATGAGCTCGATCGCGGTTGCCGTTGGCCTCGCCATCACTTTGTTCGCCGTGCCGATCATGGTGCGCAAGCGCAGCTGGCTGACGCGAGGCCTGGATATCTGCTTCGTCCTGCCCTGGATCATCCCCACCATGCTGCTTGCCGTGGGGCTGATCGTTGCTTTCGATACGCCCAATCCGCTCGTCGGCAATCTCGTTCTGCTCGGCAGCTATTGGCTCCTGCCGATCGGCTACGTCATCGTCAGCCTGCCGCTGATGGTCCGCTTCATGCGCTCGGCCTTCATCGGGATCGATCCGGCCTTCGACGAAGCGGCCCGTGCAATGGGTGCCTCGGGGCCGTATCGCTTCCGCCGTGTTGTCCTGCCGCTCGTGGCGCCGACCGCCATCCTGGTCGCCGGCATGAAGTTCAACAATCTGCTGGCGGAATACCCGCTCTCGGCCTTCCTTTACAACGTCAACAACAAGCCTCTGCCGATCGCCATCGTCGATGGCGCCGTTTCGGCCGACCCCGACCAGGCCGCCGTCAGCCTCGTCTACGTCACCCCGATCATGGCCTTCTCGCTGGTCGTCATCCTCATCGCCGAGCGCCTGAGCCTCGGCCGCACCCCGGAATCGAGCAACCTCTGAATGGACACTGAAATGGATACTTGCATCACCGTCTGGCACTGGCCCACGCATGAACGCTGGTACGACGAGGGCATCCGCCACTCCCTCGACCTGATCCGTGAGGCCGGATTTACGCATATCAACTGGAACCCGGATTCCGGCAGCTCCTATATGCTTGCCGACGCGGAAATCGAGTTCACCCGCCGCATCGTTGCGGAGGCGGGCCTGAAAACACACTCCGTTCATGCCAGCAACGGCGTCAACCCGGTGAGCGAGCTCGCCCATGCCGGGCCTGCCCCATTCGCGCAGGAGACGCGCAAGAACATCCTCTCTCACCACGATTGGCAGCGTCAAAGCGGGGTGGAGCTTCTAAAAAACCGTGTCGATCTCGCTGCGGCCCTCGGTGCCCCGAATGTCGTGGTCCACGTCGACATCACCGACGACACGTTCCGCAGCGATGAAAACGAGAACCTGTTGTTCGAGCCGCTGTTCCGATCCTTCGACGACGTCGAGGCCTCTTGCATCGAACGCAACGTGCAGATCGCGGTCGAAACCCTGGTCAAGGCAAATGCGGAAAATTACCTCAAGCTCTATGCCCGCCTCTTTAGCCGCTACAGTTCCGACTTCGTTGGCGTCTGCTACGACAGCGGCCATTGGGAACTGATCGAGCCTGGCAAGCTGTCGGTGCTGGAGCACCATGGCGATCGGCTGATCGCCACGCATATTCATGACAACTTCGGCGCAAAGGACGACCATCTGCTGCCATTCGACGGCAGGCTTGACTGGGATGCGATCACAAAAGCCATTGCGGCAACAAGTTACCGGACGCCCTTGAACTTCGAGACGCCGATGGATCGCTATGTGCTGTCGGACACGTCCTACTATCAGCGGGCACACGCTATCGCTCTCCGGCTTGAAGAGATGGTTGCAGCGGCGCGGGACCGGGCGGCAAATTGACAATCGACCTCGACACTCGGCTGGATCTGCTTCGGAACGTCACCAGCCAGGTTGGAGCCTTCGCGCTGGCCCGGTTTCGCAATCTTTCCCACGTCGCCATTGAGACCAAGGGTGAGGCCGACTACGTCAGCGCAGCCGATCGTGAGGCCGAAAGTCTCGCCCGCAGGCTGATCCACGCCCAGTTCCCCGCCGACGCGATCGTCGGCGAGGAGCAGCTTGGCGATGCCGAAGATGACCATTGGTTGATCGATCCAATCGATGGGACCGCGAATTTCCTGTCGGGCATACCGCTCTGGGCGGTCTCGATCGCTTATGTCCGCAACAGGGAGCCGGTCCTCGGCGCTGTTGCGCTACCGGCACTCGATACTCTGTTGTGGGCTTCTGTAGACGGCCCGCTGCATGGGACAGGCTCAGTTTCGCCGCTTGTCGGGACGCAGCCGATCGCCTTTGGCATCGGTCGCAACCGAACGTGGCCACTCACCCGTCGCCTCGAAGTCGAGGCCGCACTTGAGGCGCGGGGCTACCATATCGTCTGCCTTGGAAGCTGTGCCGCAGCACTTGCGATGGTCGCGGCGGGTCGGCTTGCCGGCTATGTCGAGCACGGCACCCATCTTTGGGATTGTGCCGCCGGACATGTCTTGTGTCGAGCAGCCGGTGCGCCTTCGTCCATTCTCTTCGAGGCAGATGGGAAAGTCGCCGTCATTGCCGCTCCGCAGCAAATGAGAGAAGCGGCCAAAACCGAAGCGCGATCCGAAAAACACATCTTCGATCCGGATTCAGATCGAATATCGCACAGGATGGAGAGCAGTGCAGATTGACGCGCGTCATGGCTCACTTGACACAACGAGGCACCGAGTGATGCCGCTGCGGTTCGGCAAGCTGGTCTTGTGCCGGCTCGTCGCGGGGCCGATGGCTGCATTGGTAGCCATTCTGCTCTACCCGCCGCTCAACCCATTCACGCTGCTTTCAATGCTCGACTGGAACCTGATCGCGACCGAAGGACCATCCGTTCACCTATGCGGTTCGCTGCCTCTCCCCGACGAGTCTCGGAGCCTCGGCTGGAACAGCGTGCTTTTCTGCGCGACCCTTCCCAGCACAGAAGATCCACTACGGACAGACAGTTTCGCCGCTCATTCGCGCGACACGATCCTCGCCAAACTTGGTTCTGTCGAGCCGAACTGGAGGTGGAAGGTCTCCTCTTCCTCAGAGAGGTTGCGCGACATGAGGCATGGCGGGCTTTCGCCCGGCTTGTCCGCCTTCACCCTTAAACGCGCTCTTGCGACGACTTAAGTCACGCAGCGAATAGAGCCAAACCATCACCTTCGACGCTGACGATGCAATGACGGTGCAAGGAAAAGGATGACCGCAAATGGCCATTGAGACTCTCGCCGGGCTCGTCAAAATCCTGGTGGAAGAACTTCAACGCAGCGGGATCGAGCCTCATGGATTTGCCGACATGACAGGCGTTGACGAAGACCGGCTTCAACTGATGGAAACAGGCGCCTGGGGAGATCTGACGCTCATGGAAGTCACGGCGGTTTCGCAGGCGTTGGAGGTGGATTTCTTCGAAGCGCTGATCAGGGCTGATTCAAGAGCAGGCTGACCGGGTGATCGAAGCTTCCTGCCCAGAGGCCGCTGCGGCTTTCCCTCGCGGAGAGCTCGGCGATGGCATAGGCGGTCGATACCGGCGTGCCTGAAGGCAGCGTGGCTGCGAAGGCTGCACCAGACGAAATCAGCGCCGTTCCGACGTCCATCGTGGCGCCGTCGATGTTGGCGGCGCAGACGACAAAGGTCGCCCTCTCCTTCGTTGTGCCGACTGGCTGGCATCCGATCGTGCCCGTGGAAAACAGCGCCATCAGCGATGCGACCGAGCGCAGGCCGCAATCCTCCTCCTGCCCGTCGGGCGCACGAAAGACCGTGCCGCGGATGCAGGACTGAACGCCAAACAGCCTGTATTTCTGGCCTTTGTAGCTCCAGGCATCACCCGTTTCGAAGGTGACATCGGACGGGAAGTTGATCGCTGCTCCTTGCGCGAAAGACTGCGACGCCAGCAGGGCCGCAAAGAGTGCCACGAGTTTACTCCGCATTCTGGAACCCCATCGATTGCGACAGAGCCTGCGTTCCTTCGAGGTCGGGCCGTCGCGATAGTCCACCAGGGGTGCGGTCGATGACGGCCAGGCCGAGAAAGACCATGCTGTCATCGTCATTGACGATGCGGAACGGCTCGCCCTGCCCGCCGACCAGGGCAAAGCAGGAGGATGGAAGCGCCTGGTCATCGTCCGGCAAAAGCACCAGAGTCTTGCAGAGAATGACGCTGGCGCGCTTATTGTAGATTGTTCCGGCATAGTCACGCACTGCATCGAGGCACGACCAGGTCTGCCGCCGATTGTAGATCACCTTCTCGGTCGGGCAGCCCGTGAGCCCGCGCAAGCGAATTTTTTGACCGGCGATGGTCCGATCGATGGCGCTGTCGATTGAAACGGCGCCGCTCACCTTGTCGACGCTGCGCGTCACCAGCCGGCCATTGGCGTCGAACCGCTCCAGCAAAAAGACTTTTGCGTCGTCCTCGGCGAACTGACGCAGATAGTTGGGAGCAGGCTCCCGGTACGGTCGCGCGGGGTCGTCCGCGGCATGAGCCACACCTCCCAAAAGGCCAATTGCCGAGATCAAGATAACTACACGTCGTCCAAACATTGAGGCTCCACATTAATTGCAGATTGACACCGGAGTCCGACGCCGATTAATTATAGTTTATTATGCGTCGCGGCAACCGAGGCCTGAAATGAAAATCACCCTGCTGTTTCTTGCTGTTTCGTGGTCACCGTCCGTTGTCTTGGCTTGCGCCCCGGTCGACAGCCAAGCCGTGCTTTCGATGGTCAAAGCCATCGCCATGGAAGAGCAGCTGGACCCAGCACTTGCACTCGCTGTGGTTGACGTCGAAAGTGCTGCCGGCAAGCATCAGGTTTCGGACGCCGGCGCCGTCGGCATCATGCAATTGATGCCGGAAACCGCGTCCGATTACGGCGTCACCGACCGCTGCGATGCTGAGGCGAACATTCGCGCCGGCGTGCGGTATCTGAAGAAGCTCTATGGCGAGTTCGACGATCCGCTGCTGATGCTCGCCGCCTACAATGCCGGTCCGGAACGGGTCTACCAGAAGCGCGGCATCCCCGAGTTCAATGAAACCGCCAAATACATCGTCAAGGTGATGAACCGCTGGACGCTGCATGCCAAGGCGTTGGCTGCCGAGGAAAGGCGGAGCGGCGACCACAAGCCACAGAAACAGGATATCGCGCTTGCGCCCTCCCCCTGGCGCGACGAACACGTCTGGAGCGCCGAATAGAGGCGCGTCCCCAGCCCACTCTCCTCCCAAGCACAAAGGATGTTTGCATGACGACTGTTACCACCCGTTCGAACCGCAAGGCCGCGGTGGCGCTTTCACTTCTCGCCGCCTCGCTCGCGCTGATGCCGGATCTTGCCTATGCCCAGTCCGCGGCACCGGTCGAAGGCATTCTCGAATGGTTCGTCGGTGTGCTGCAGGGCAACGTCGCGCGCTCGCTGGCAATCATCGCCGTCTGCTTCCTCGGCTTCCTGTTTTTGACCGGTCGCATGGCCTGGCAGGGCGCGATCTCCATCGTCATCGGTATCGCCATCATCTTCGGTGCGGCCGAACTGGTCGATGCCATGAAATCCTCAGCCGGGCTTTAAAATGCGCGACGATGCTCCCGACGTCGAGCCGCTCATCCTGCCGCTGACCCGGCCGCCGATGTATTTCGGCGTCGACATCATCGTCTTCGTGGTGAACGGCCTCTTCGGGATCGTCCTTTTCATTGCAACCTCGAACTTCCTGGCGCCGCTCGTCGTCGTGCCGATCCATTTCATCGGGCTCTACCTCTGCCAGCGCGACGTCCACATCGTCCGTGTCGTGCAGGTGTGCCTGTCGATGCGCCGGGCGATCCGCAACAGGAGGTTCTGGAAAGCGGGGAGCTACGCCCCATGAACATCGTCAATCACGATCTGAAGTTCGGACGCGAGCGTGCGCGCGAACTGGGGATCGGCACGCATGTGCCGTATCTGCGCCATGTCGACGAGGAAACCATCGTCACTAAGTCAGGCATGCTGTTGCAGGTCATCCGTCTCTCGGGGCTTCCCTACCAGACGATGGACCAGGCGGAGATCAATGCGCGGCTTGCCAACCGCAACATGACGGTGCGCTCGCTCGGCTCCTCGCGCTTTGCGCTCTATGCGACGATCATCCGCCGTCAGATCGCGCCTGCCATCGATGGCGACTTCGACAATCCCTTCGCCGATGAACTGAACGCCCGTTACATGGAGGGCCTCAAGCATCGCACCATGTTCGTCAACGAACTCTATCTCACCGTCATCCGGCGGCCGATGACCGGTCGCGCCGGCAAGGTCGATCGCATGTTCGACGTCTTCCGCATGGCCGACAGCGAGACCGAGGCGCGCGGCGAGGCGCTGCGGGACCTGAAGGACATGGTCTCCGGCATTGTCGGCGACTTCCGCACCTATCGGCCGGAGGTGCTCTCCTGTGTGACACGCGAGGGCGGCATCTTCTCCGAGCCAGCCGAGTTTTTCGCCAAGATCCTTGCCGCTGGCGATGAGCGGGCCATGCCACTGCCGCGCATGTCGCTTGCCGACTATGTCGGCACGGGCCGCATTCTCTTCGGCCGCAAGGCGACGGAGATCTGGTCGGCCGATGGCGCGGCTTCAAAGGTGGCGGCCATGGTGTCGATCAAGGAATATCCGCCGATGACGACGCCCGGCCAGCTCGACGGCCTGCTGCGCCTGCCTTACGAGTTTATTCTCACCCATTCGTTCGCACCGGAAGACCGCACGACGGTCACCGAGGCGATCGCGACCATCAGCCGGCAGATCTCCAACTCCGACGATGGCGGCACGGCGGTCGAGGACGATATCGAGACCGCCCGCGATCGGCTTGCCTCCGGCGACGTCGTCTTCGGCAAACACCACATGACGGTCGCGGTGCTCTCCCGTGATCTGCCCGGTCTGAACCGCGCCGTCGCCGATGTCACGGCCGAGCTTGCGCGCATGGGCGTCGTTGCGGTGCGCGAGGACCTCAATCAGGAGGCCGCCTGGTGGGCGCAACTGCCGGCGAATTTTTCGTATATCGCCCGGCACGGGCTGATCTCGTCGGTGAATTTCGCGGGGCTGTTTTCCGCGCATAATTTCCCGTCCGGCCGGACGCACAAGGTCCACTGGGGCACGCCGATCTCGCTGCTCGAGACCACCAGCCAGACCGCCTATTTCTTCAATTTCCACGAGGACGATGTCGGCAACTTCACCGTGATCGGCCCGACCGGATCGGGCAAGACGGTGGCGCTGTCGTTCCTGCTGGCGCAGGGCATGCGGGTCGAGCCGCGGCCACGCTGCGTCTTCATCGACAAGGACCGTGGCGGTGAGATTTTCGTGCGCGCCATGGGCGGGCGGTACGAACGGCTGTCGCCGGGCGAACCGACCGGCTTCGCGCCGTTGCAGCTCGACGATACCCCGACAAACAGGACCTTCGGCAAGACGCTCGTCTCCTATCTGGTCACACCGTCAGACCGGGTACTGAACGCCGAAGAAATGGCTGTGATCTCGGATGCGGTCGACAGCATCTACGACGATTTCGAGCGGCCGCAGCGCCGTCTCGACATGCTGGCGGAGGCGCTAAAAGGGCGGATGCGCTCCGGCATCGGCGACCTCGCCGACCGGCTGAAGGAATGGACCTCGGGCGACAAGGGCTGGCTGTTCAACAATGGCGAGGACAAGCTCGATTTCGCCCGTTCGGTGATCGGCTTTGAAATGACGGAGATCCTCTCCGACAAACGCACGCGCTCGGCCGCCCTGCTTTACATGTTCCACCGCATCCAGGAGATCCTCGACGGTCGCCCATCGATGATCTTCCTCGACGAGGGCTGGCGGCTGCTCGATGATGACGTGTTTCCCGGCTTCATCAAGGATTGGCTGAAAACCATCCGCAAGATGAACGGCATCGTCGGCTTCGGCACCCAATCGGCCGCCGACGTGGTGCGCTCGGATCTCAGAAACACCATCATCGAACAGACGATGACCAACATCTTCTTTCCGAACGCCTCGGCCGACGAGGAAAGCTACCGCAAGGCCTTTGGGCTGTCGGAAAAGGAATTCCGCTTCGTCAAGCAGGCGGACAAGGCAAGCCGTACCTTCCTCGTCAAACACGCGCAGGATTCAATCATTGCCCGCCTCGATCTCTCGGCCATGCCGGACCTGGTCAAGGTCTTGTCCGGCCGGCCGGAGACGGTGCGCGAATGCGAGCGGCTGCGCGAGGCCTATGGCGACGCGCCAGCCGCCTGGCTCCCGCATTTTTGCGGCTGGACGCTTCCAGGGGCGACGCTTCCAGGGGCAATGGCGGCGGAGGCAGCCAATGCGTAAGGCAATCCTGCTGCTGCTGACCGCCGGGCTCGCCGCAGCACCCATTCCGCCAGCCTTCGCCGATGTCCCCGTCATCGATGACGACATCGAAGGCAAGCGCTCCGACGACGAAAGCCATTCGGCCAAGGACAAGGACACGCAAGCAGACCAGCTCGAGGAGCAGACGGTCACCAACTGCAATATCTCGCAGAAGGAAAAGAACCGCCGGCTTTATCGCTCACCGGCACAGGCCGTGCAGGAAGATGCCAACAACGTCGAGCTGATCAAGCACTATGCCGAGAAGTACGATGTGCCCGTTGGCCTCGCACTGGCGGTGGCGCATGCCGAGTCCGGGATCTCGACCTGCTCGGGCTCGCCGACCGGCGTCAAGGGTGTGATGCAGCTGACGAAACGAACCGGCAACAACATGGGCTTCGACCGCGACATCAACGAGGAAAATATCGAAGGCGGCGTCAAATATCTGGGGCTCGGGGTCAACAAGTGCGGCAGCACCGACTATGCCTGCCTCGCCTCCTGGTACAACGGCTCGACCGCTGCCGAGCAGAAAAACTGGGCCGGAAAGGTTGGGCGCAACCACGCATGGTTCCACGCCTATGCCGGCGGCTCCAACATTGAGGATATCAGTTCGCCCACCTTCAAGTCCCATGTCGACTACGGCTCCGAGGCGACCCGCAGTGCCAACAGCGCGGCCGTCGGCGCCGTGGATCGGGCAAGCTCGGGGATCGATGCGAGCACCGCCCGCGTCCAGGAGGCGAACCGCCGTATCGATGCACTGTCATCGTCGGTCGGCGCATCGGAAATCTATCAGGACGCCTGGGACGACAACACCCAGGCACGCGCCGTCAATGCCGAGCTCCTCAACAACCTGATCACCACCCGCAACCTCTTCAACGAGCTGCTGCAGGCGCGCCTGCAGATGAAGCTTTCGAAAACGTCTGAAACATCCAAGGCGCTCAAATCCGACCCCGACGTCAATCCCTACAGCTGCAACCCGGTCATCCTCGATGAGATGCAGGTTCCGCGCAAGGACTGGCCGCGCTGTGCCGTCATTGCCGGCGCCGATGGGGAAACCTCGGTGCTGTCGTCCGGGAATACCGACGAGGCGATCGGCGCCAATCTTCTGTCCATCCAGAATGCCGCCAACGCGGCCGATTAAGGAGCCTTATTTCATGAAAACAACACTCACCGTGGCCACCGTGCTTGCCATCTCGACACCGGCGCTCGCCGACGTGCCGGTGATCGACAACGCCAACCTGACGATCGCCAAAAAGAACGCCGAAAACACCGGCAAGATCATGAACACCAACACCGACATTCTGGAGAAGACCAAGGAGATCCTCGGCGCGCTCTCCGGCAGCCGCGACGGGACGATGGGCATGTCGACGCTGGGCCTCGGCGGCAACATGTCGGTCTCCGCCGCGCCGTCCTTCTCGTCGATCATGAATGGCGGCACACTCTCCTTCGGCGGCCTCGACGCCAATTCCCAGAATATCGCTGCAACCCTGATCAACGGGCTGCAGCTGGTCAAACAGGTGAAGGCGGTGGTCGACGGCGAGGATACCGGCGCGATGAACACTGCCTTTTCCGGCGCGGTCAACACCGCGACACTGCTGTCGGCCCTGACGCAGCAGGCAACGCAAGGGGTCACCCAGCGCGAGCAGTCGCTGCAGTCGGCGACCGGCCAGATCGGATCGGCCGAGGACGTCAAGGGTTCGGTCGACGCCAACACCCGCATGCAACTGGAGACGGCGCGCACGATCAACGAGCTGATCGGCGTTTCCAATGGCGCGGTCTCGGCACTGAACACCGAGATGCAGATGCGGCTGACCCAGCAGTCCGAGACCGCCAAGATGCTGCAATATAAAGACGTCAACCCGTTCAAGTGAGACCGCATGCGACTGCTCGTGATGACAATGCTGGCAGGCCTGGTTTTACTTGCCGGTTGCCAGACCAAGGGTGAGAAGAAAGCCCCCTGCCCGCCACTTTCGGGCTATGCGCCGGCCGAGGATCTGTGCGGCCCGGCGCTGCCGGTCAACGACGCCTTCGTCTCAGTCCTGAAGGAGTGAACGGATGGCAGCGACCACGATTATTTCGGACATTTTCGAGAAGCTCGACAATATCGGCGAGACCTTCATCTCGAACGCCTATGAGGGCCTGGCGCTTCAGGTCAATGTCCTGTTCGGGTCGATGCTGACGCTCTATGTCATCTGGTGGGGTTATATGATCCTCGCCGGCAAAGATGGATTTTCCGTTCCCGAGGCGGCCTGGCGGCTGGGGCGGGCCTTCTTCATCTACTACATGGCGACCAACTGGGGCGCGTTTTCCGCGACCCTCTACAAGCTGGTGCAGGCGGTCCCGAGCCTCATCTCCGACACGATCATCGAGTCGATTGCCGGCTCCGGTGGCGTGCTCGACGGCGGGACCGACGATACGACGGGGGTCGTGAAGATCCTTGATGCCGTCTTCGAAACCGCAGGCAAGGTCTATGAGCAGGTGGCGACCGGCACCTTCGAATATGTCGGCGCCCTGATTGGCGCCGTCGTCTTCGTCGTCGCGATGATCTTCATTGCCGTTGCGGCGGCCGCGATCCTTGCCGCCAAGCTGATGCTGTTCATCACCCTGGCGCTGGCGCCGGTTTTCATCATCCTGGCACTCTATCGCTGGACCTTCAGGTTCACCGATGGCTGGCTGCTCTTAATGGTCAACCTTATGGTGACGCAGACCTTGATGATGGCGTTTCTGGCCTTCCTCTATCAGCTGATCGAGCTTGCCATCAACACGGCCAACAACACCGCGACCGAAAGCAAGCTCTCCTATGTCGCGCCCTTCGTGATCGTTTGCCTTTTGGGGATCGTGGTGTTCAGGTTCATCCCTTCATTTGCCAGCGCGATCGTGGGCGGCATGGTACTCGGTCAGGGCGATGTGCCCTATCTGGGAGGGAGGGAATCGTGGCGACGCGCAAGTTCGCAGTTCACAGGCCGCGCCCAAATTCTCAGGAGCGGCCTCGACCGGCGGCGGACCTCGGCCGATGTGCAGGCAGCACGAGCTCGCGCCATTCAACGGGAGACGGAAAAAAATGCGCAACTTTGACCACTCGACTGAGGGGCGCGCTATTAACTATAGTTGTTGGCAAGGGAGATTATGATGCAGCATTGGGACGACTCTCGCCGTTATACAGCAGCTCTCCAGGAGCAGGAACGGGTCAACGAGGAAATGGCCGAACGAGCCCGCGCTGAATCGAAAAAGGGCGGAAATTTTGGTTTTCTGCTCTTCGTCGGAGCCGTCATCCTTTTCAAGCCGGCGGCTGAATATTGCATCGAGCTCTACAACACGATCGCCGGTTACCTGAGCGGTATTGCCGGCGTGTTGGGCTTTTGAGACGGGAATGCTTTGATGAACAAAATTACTGCCGCGATCCTGGCTTTCAGCTTGCTTCTCCCCGAAATCGCCTTGGCGCAACCGCTGAGCTCGATTCTCCCCGTGCGGACCGGCGCCTATGCGCCAGCCGAGGGCGGCTGCGACGCGGCAGCCGCCGCCTTCATCTACATCGAAGACAAAGGCATCGGGGCCAACAAAACCACGGGCAAGGTGGTATCGGTAAAGCAAAAGGGCGCTTCCTATGATCTCGATGTTTTGTGGATCGAGGCTGGCGCTAACGAGGCGGACGGCGATCGCGATCAAGTCCGGATCGACGTGAAGGATGATCGAAGCTTCTATTTCTCCAACACCGCTTCGAAGAGAACGCTGATGCGTTGGTGCAGTTGAGGCTCACGAGACTCTTCTCTCCCATGAGCTTGCGTTCGCGCGCACCAACTCTCGGATAATCAGCAAATCGGCTTGACCGGCCGGCGAACCAGCCGGGAGCCTCTTCGCGAGTGGCGAATTAATTATAGTTTTTAGCGCCGCAGCGGTGGCCGACGGATAGAGACATGAGCAACGCAGAAACGACCGAAGAGCAGCCCAAAGCCCCTCCCCCTGATCTCAGCGCCTATTGGAAAGCGGGCGCCTCCTGGGAGGCAGAACTTTACCGCAAGGAGCGCCGATCGCGGAAGATCGCCTGGACGGTCGCAACGATCGCCGGATTGTCGACGCTGCTCAGCCTCTCGGCGCTCAATCTCCTGGTTCCGTTGAAACAGTTCGAAGCCGTCGTGGTGGTCGCCGACAAGACGACCGGTTTCGTCGAAGTCGCCCGCTCGCTTAATGAGAGCAAGCTCTCGGAAAACGACGCCATCAAGACCGCTAACATCGTCCGCTACATCAGGGCGCGTGAGACCTATGATCCGCGGGCGCTGAAGGACAATTACGACCTCGCCCAACTCTATTCGACGGGCCAGGCCTCGGTCGATCTGCGCCATGAGTTCGAGCCGTCCAATCCCCAGTCGCGGGATAAGGTGCTCGGCCGCGATACCCGCATTGCCGTGACGATCAAGTCGGTCTCGTTCCTCAATACGTCGACCGCCACCGTGCGCTTTTCGACGGAAACGCGCCGCGACAATACGCTGAGACGCGAGCATTGGGTCTCGGTCGTGCGCTTTCGCTACACAACCGCGCCGCTCAAAAACGAGTACCGCTTCGACAATCCGCTTGGCTTCCAGGTCGTCGAGTATCGACGCGACCAGGAGTCGCTGCCGGAATTTCTGCCGGCGGAAAAGGCGGCACGCTGATGCGGAGATCTCGTCTTATCATCGCCGCTCTGTCGCTGCTTGCGATGACGGATGCCTCGGCTGCTGCCGATCATCGCATCCGCTACATCACCTTCAACAATAACGCCGTCGTCACCGTTCCGGCCGGCCTTGGGGTCTCGACGATGATCCAGCTCGGAAGCTCCGAGGTGATCGAGACGATTTCGGCCGGCGATACCGCCAGCTGGTCGATCGTGCCGAAGAAGGGATCGAGCATCCTCTTCGTCAAGCCGCTCCGGGAAAACGCCGAGACCAATGTCAACATCGTCACCAATCAGCGCGTCTACGCGCTGCTCCTGAAAGGCTCGGCCGCCGCCGACTTGCGCGCCGCTTTCCAGGTCCGCTTCAAATATCCGGACGAGGATGTGAATGCGCGGCTGCTTGCTGCTGCCGAGCAGAGCGCCAAGGACCCGCTGTTGAAGGGGCTCGATCCGAGCCGTCTCAACTACGACTATGTCTTCCGCGGCGACACCAGCCTCAAACCCCGTGTCGCCTTCGATGACGGCACGCATATGTATCTGGAATTCCCGGACGAGGTCCCGGCGATCTTCGTCGTCGAAGACAAGCGCCAGGAGTCGCTCGTCAACCTGCGTACCCAGGGAAAATACGTCGTCGTCGACAAGATCGCCGCCCAGTTCACGCTGCGCGCCGGCGACAAGTGGCTCTGCCTCTATAACCGCCAGGCCAATCGCCGCTCCTTTGATCTCATCGAAGATGCCTATGGTCCGAAGAACCTCGACCGCAAAAAGGAGCGCCAGCCGTGAGCAGGATCGATTTCGAGCATCTCGATGGTCAGAGCCATGTCGCAAGCGAGCGGAACGGCCGGCTTGGCAAGCTGGCGCTTCCCCTGCTCCTCGTCGTTGGTGCGGGCGTGCTCGCCTATGTCAATTGGCCGTCGGGGCCGAAGAACCCCGGTCTCAACGAGGGTGCGACCGAGACGTTCGAGACGTCGAATTCCAGCATCAGCAATTTCCCCGACGAACCAGTCAAGCAGGCGGCCGATCCAAATCTCGTGCAGATCCCTGTTGTTCAGGAGAAGAAACCGGTCGATCCGGCGAGTGTCGAGGTCAATGTCAAGCAAGGCGACGATCTTGAAAAACGCCTTCAGCTCGAGGAGGCGCGGCGCCAGGCCGAGGAACAACGCCGCCTTATGGAAGAGGCACGCCGGCGCGCCGAAGAAGAGGAGCGGCTGGCCAAATTGGAGGCCAAGCGCCGCGAGGACGAGGAAAAGGCCAGGTGGGAGCGGCTGCGCTCGGAGCAGATCATCGTCGACGGCACTAACCGCGAGACGCTGGCCGCGAACGACGCGTCGGTGACGGTCGCCGATGATGGTCAGCTCGTCGCGGTCCCCGGCGCCGAGAGCGACGCCAACAAGGCTTTCCTCGCCCAATCGGAGAAGCAGACAGCCGGCATCGTCAAGGCCACCCGCTTTTCCCGCACAGACGCCCTGGTCGCGCAAGGGACGATGATCCGCGGTTTCCTCGAAACCGCGATCAACACCGACCTTCCCGGCATGGTGCGTGCCGTCGTGCGCGAGGACGTCCGCTCGCTCGACGGCAGGCGCATCCTGATCCCGAAAGGCTCGCGTCTGGTTGGCGAATACAAGTCCGGGCTGGCGCGCGGCCAGAAGCGGATTTTTGTCGTCTGGTCGCGGGTGATCCGCTCCGATGGAATGTCGGTGGAGATTGCCTCGCCCGGCGCCGATCGGCTCGGTCGCGCTGGTCTCACCGGCGAGATCGACACGCATTTCTGGGAACGGTTCGGTTCCGCGATCATGCTTTCGGTCATCGGCGGTGCTGCGGAATATGTCGCGGCCCTCGGCGATACCCCGACCAGCAGCGCTCAATCTGTGTCGACGGTCGATCCCGTCACCGGTGCGGTGACGACGGTGACCACCCAACCCAGCCAGTCCGCCGCGGAAGCGCGCGCCATCGCCGCCGAGAAATCGTCTGCCATCCTGCAGGAGATCGCCAACGAAGCGTTCAAGGAGAGCTCAAAGATCCCGCCGACGATCTATGTCGCGCAGGGCGAGTCGGTGATCGTCTATCTGAGGCGCGATCTCGACTTCTCCGATTTCTATGCCGATCCCGTCCGTCAGGAGATGATGCGCCTGAAACGCGGCGGGCCGATCCGCCATACCGTCGACCCCACCCCGTATTATCCAATGGCGCCGGTCTACAAATGAGCGCGTTCCCGTTTCTCGAAAAGGCGCTCGAGCGATTAGGACCGCTGCTTTCGGATGACCGCGTCTCGGAAATCTCGGTCAATCGTCCGGGCGAGCTGTTCGTCGAGCGCCTCGGGGTCAGCGGCATGGAGCAGGTGGAGGACACGCGCCTCACCGCCGACTGGATCCGGACGCTCAGCGAACGCGTCGCCGGCTCCACCAACCAAGTCGTCAACGATGAGCATCCGATCCTGTCGGCCTCACTGCCATCGGGAGAACGGTTCCAGTGCGTATTGCCGCCGGCCGCACCCGATGGCGGCGCCATCTCCATTCGCAAGCAGGTCATCCACGATATCGGCCTTGACGTTTACGAGCGACGCGGCGCCTTCGAGAAGACCCGCGTCGGCCGGCAACTGACACTTTCGCCAGCCGAAGAGGAGCTTGCCGCCATGATGCATTCCGACGTGGATATCATGCAGTTCCTAAGGACCGCCGTGCGCTCGCGGGTATCGATTGCGGTTTCCGGCGGCACCTCCACCGGAAAGACCACCTTCCTCAATGCGCTGCTGAAGGAAATTCCGGAGGAAGAACGCATCATCACCATCGAAGACACGCGCGAGCTGCAACCGCTGACCCCGAACACGGTGGCGCTGATCGCCTCCAAGGGCGACCAGGGCCGGGCGAAGGTGACGGCACAACAGCTGCTCGAAGCGTCGCTGCGCATGCGCCCTGACCGGCTGATGCTGGGCGAGCTCCGTGGTGCGGAAGCCTTTTCCTTCCTGCAGGCGATCAACACCGGGCATCCGGGCTCGCTGACCACCGTTCACGCCAACTCGCCGCGATCGGCCTATGATCGGCTCGCCCTCATGGTGATGCAAAGCGGCGTCGCCTTGGGAAAACAGGAAATCATCGACTATCTCAAAGACGTCATCCCGATCGTTGTCCAGCTGGCGCGCATGCCCGACGGCCGCAGGGTCGTTTCGGACATCATTTTTACGAAAGGGGAACGGTCATGAATCCATTCCTCTTCCTGTTCGGCCTCATCATTGCGGCGGCGATGGCGGCCTTCGTCGCGTCGCTTGCCTATGCCGGCTTGTATTATGCCTTCGACCACTCGACGTGGATGTTTCAGGCGCTGCAGGACGATCTGCTGGCATCGTACAAGGCCGCTCGCGTCGATCTTGCGGTTGGAAAATGGCAGCGCCCGGCAATCGCCGCAGGCGCGGGCTTGGCGGCCGGCGCCGCCATGCTGGTCACGGCGACAACGGGCAAGAAGAAGTCCACGGATGCACGTTTCCTAAGCACCATGGAGGCGCGGAGACTCGGCCTTACCCGTCCCGGCGGCGTGTTCGTCGGCCGGATCGGCGGCAGCCTGGTGAAGGTCCCCGGCGGCTTCACCCAGCGTGGCTCCGGCAAGCGCAAGTTCACGCGACCAAAACTGTTCGGCGGAAAGAAGCTCTGGATCGACGGTGACGACGTCGGCGGTTTCGTCATCGGCCCGCCCCGCTCCGGCAAAGGCGCGTCGCTGATCGTGCCCAATTGCCTGCTTTGGCCCGACAGCATCGTCGTCCTCGATATGCGCGGCGAAACCTATGAGGCAACGGCCGGCTACCGCTCGAAATTCTCCCGCGTGTTGCGCTTCTCTCCAGCGGACGAGAATGGCGACACCGAATGCTATAATCCGCTCGACTTTGTTGCCATCGATCCCGACCAGCGCGATATCGACATCAACTCGATCGCCACGGCGCTTCTGCCGACGCCCAAAGGCGACGCCTACTGGATTTCCGATGCACGGGCACTGTTTGCCGGCGTCACCTCCTGGGTGCTGGAGAACCCTGATATCCCCGACAAGGACAAGAACCTCGGAACGGTGCTCAATGTCGTCGAAGGTGGTGACCAGCCGTTGCGGGATTGGCTGGAGGAAGTCGCCAATCCCGAGCTTCGTGCCGAGTGGATCAGTTCCTTCACCTATACGACGATCGCCCGCTTTGCGGTGATGGCGAGCAAACAGTTCGATGGCGTCTACGGCTCGCTCGCCGCGGCAGTGCGGCCCTTCAAGAATAACCGCATTCTCAGAGCAACGGCGCGCTCGACCTTCGATATCCGCGCGATGCGGCGCGAGAACATGAGCCTCTATCTGGATTTCCGGATCCAGCAGGTCGCCTCAATCGGCCCGATCTTCAACGTGCTGATGGTCCAGTTCATGGACTACATGTCGCGCAACATGATGAAATGCGGCGAGCGTCGCGTGCTGGTGCTGCTCGACGAATTCCAGAACCTCGGCAAGCTGGAGAACGCGCTGACCGTCGCCACCGTGCTCGGCGGCTATGGCATTCCCTGCTGGTTCTTCGTCCAGTCTCTGCGCTCCATTGACAATGTCTACACCCGCGAGGGTCGGCAAACCCTAGTGAACTCTGCACGCGCGCAGATTTTCCTAGGAGCGCAGGATCCAGAGGATCAGCGCTATGTCTCGCAGCTACTGGGCGAGCGCAAGGAAGTGACCGTCGACAAGGCGGTCTCGACCGGCGTCACGCTTTTCGACCGCAAGGGCGCGACGCTGTCGCACAAGACCGCAATGCGACCCCTCATGCGGCCTGACGAGCTTGGTGCAATGAACGAGACGCGCTGCATCATAAAACTCAGAAACCAGCAGCCGATATTCGGGCTGCGGAATTTTTACTACGCGGACGAGCAGCTGAAGAAGCGCGCCTGGTTGCCGGTTCGCGAAGCGCAGACCGAGACCGTACAGTCATCGTCCCAACTTATGGATATCGATCTGCTTCCACGGTCGTTAGAAGCGCCCGATTGTGCGCCTGCGATTGTGCCAGGTTGCCTATTTGCCAAGCGCGCGCAAACGGCCGTGTCGCCCGCTCCTGTTGCTTCGCAGTCCTCGACAGGTGCTACCGCTGGTCTCGGTGAAGTGTGCTCGGATCAGGCTACGCAGCAAAGCGATCGGGAAAATGCAGATCCGACAACACCAGAGCCTGACTTCAAAGGAGCCTTGCGAAAGAGCGCCAGCAGGCAGTCAGAGGCGGAACAATCCATCGAAAAAATCTTGGCTGTGCTCGGGAAAACTTCTCCAAAAAAACGCGCCGTCGGAAAGATTCGGAAGGATGTTTCCGCGGTATTTGCCGAAGACTGACCCGTCGCTCTCGCCAAGACATCAGCTCAATCCGCAACGCTCATTTTGCTGTCGAAGAGCCCCGTTAGCCTGTCAGCGAGGCCGGAAAACCATAGTCGTTGTCGATCACCTCACTGTTGACCGCCATATCCAGCGAGCCATCGGCGCGGCGGAATACCTCATAAGTGATCCGGTCGACAATCTCGTTTTCGGGGCCGAACACGAGGACACCTCCCAGCCCGGCTCCATGTTTCTTTCGTCGCCGCCCTTGGAGCGCAATCGCAACCATCTGAAGGTTCGAACCTGACTGATCCCTGATCAACAGCTTTTCAGGGATCTTAGCAATGTTGGGGACCCTTTCGGGAGTAACCGCCTCGGCCCATCCCTCTCGCGCGATCGCCTCGAATGTAAGGTCCCCTGCGGTAAAGAGATTGATGCCGGAATTCGGCCGCGGACTTAATCTTGGGAAGAATCGCAACAGCGCTTCCTGAATGCAGCTGCCAGTTGATTCCAACATCGCTTTGCTTCGACGCGGTTTTTTTACCTCGTCTACATAGTAGCCGCCCCACTCCGCGGCGGTGATCGTTTCGTAAGCGCGATTTTCTCCGCACCTTTTGCCATTGAGTGCTGTGATGCATGAGGTGTCCACTTAACGGAGGTGGACACCAAGTGATTGAGGACGATGAACAGAAACTGGTGGTGAGGCGCATTTTGCGCAACGGACGCCGACGTTACGATGCGGCATCGAAGGAGCGCCTTGTTGCGG
>Ga0214543_1006249_pt1 | contig 21325 bp, 8 predicted proteins | sample CNSS2metaG_FD_160094 | JGI IMG/M metagenome (GOLD analysis project Ga0214543, IMG submission 160094) | Root nodule microbial communities from cowpea collected in UCLA plant growth center, Los Angeles, California, USA - CNSS2 | ecosystem: Host-associated > Plants > Roots > Nodule | place: USA...
TAAAAATCTTGGTGCCTTTATTTGTGCTTTTGGTGGTTTATTATTGCTGCTCTTTGATTATTGCTCCTCATAGATTCTTGCAAGTTAGGGGAAATTATATCCGCTGCATTCTCTGGTATATTGTTTGGTGTTGTTTTCCCCATCACTATGTAAGTTACTGAATTTAAAGATATTGAAATTAGATTACTGTCAGAGGCTCCAAAAGTTGCCTGACAGTTTGGTACGCTTAAAAGCCCTCCAACAACTGTCTCTTAAAGTCTGCAGGTCACTATCAAGATTGGCACCTTATATAGGAAAGTTAAATTCTCTAAGAAGTTTATCCATGTACTTTGTTGGAGAGCAAAAGGGGTTCCTTTTAGCAGAACTGGGACTACTCAAGCTTAAAAGAGATCTTGAGATCAAACATCTGGAGAGAGTGAAAAATATCACTGATGCTAAAGAAAGCAATATGTCAAGTAAGAAACTGAATAACTTGATGTTGAGATGGAGCATTGTTAGAGAGGGGGAACTAGAAGGAAATGATGAGGAGGTTCTTGAAGCCCTTGAACCTTGTACCGAGACACTTCAGAGTTTGAGAGTGGAAGGGTACCAAGGTGTCCGTTTCCCACCATGGATGTCTACTCCTTTCTTAAAAAATTTAACTTCTCTGGAGTTGTGGTGTTGCACAAACTGTATAAAACTTCCCGTGTTGAGGAATCTGCGTTCGCTGAAGAGGCTAGAGATAACCAAGGCAAAATATGTAAAATACGTACAGGAGGAGTGCTACGATAACGATGTAGGTTTCATGGCTCTAGAATATCTATCACTCCGAAGTCTTCCAAGCTTAATAAGGTTATCAAGTGAGGATGGAGAAAACCAGTTTCCGTGCCTTTCCACACTTGACATTGAGGATTGTCCTCACTTTTCGCTGCAAGGGTTGCCATCACTCAAGTTGTTAAGAATGAGCAGGAATCCTAAGTTGAAGGTGTGCCCAGGTTTGGAATGTTTACCCTGTCTTGAGGATTTGACGATTGACAGCTGTGAAGAGGTGGAAGGTTTACGATTTATGACTGCCTTGAAGAAGTTAGCATTAGTTAATCTTATAAACATAAAATCCTTGCCTGAGTGTTTTGGAGACCTTCCCTTGCTCCGTGAATTACGCATTTTTGGGTGTTACAAGTTGATGCGTCTTCCAACAAGCCTTGGCCTTAGCCGTCTGGAGGTATTGTATATTCAAGATTGTCATCCTAAGTTACAGATGCGATGTCTGAAGGAAAGCGGAGAGGACTGGCCCATAATAGCTCACATTCCTCATCTCTATTTCTAAAATGCCGGTGCACTGCAGGTATATATGGATCATTCCTTGCTTCCTACGTAAATAGCATAATAGAGTTTTACTTTCTATATATTTGCGATCCCATTTCCGGCGTAAAAAAATTGAGGCTCTTTCTTTGTTTAATTTGAACTCTTAACTTTACCAAGACTGCTTCTTCTTCTTGGTGATGAGAATCATTTTGTTTTCTATATCTTCTGTTATTTCATCATTTTCAGTTTTCATATTCTTAAAACCTTTTATTCTCTAACTGCTAAGTATATCTAAAATGCTTATATTAGTTGAATCAGGGATCAGACTTGAGTATTTGCGATTACTATTTTCAGGTATGGATGACATGAGGCAATACTTGAGGATGCTGGGGAAACATTATCTATTCAATAGAGGTATAAGAGTGCAGAATCATTTCGCAATCATGTCCCTGCCACCTTAAGATTCAAAATTTCAAGCTTCCCACAGGCTGTTCGAAGATTTTAGTATCTCTTCATTTCGTTTAAGTTCAAAATGAAGTTTGGTTCAAATAGTTTTCATAAACATTTACTTGTACAATGTTGAAATATTTGTATTGTTTGCTTCTTTGTTGATTTCACCCTCTACGGTCATCTTATCAAATATATTTAAAATTGTGCTGATGATTGTTAACATCTTATAGGAGTCAAGGAACATACAGTGGCGAGGTTCCACAAACTATCTTCATCATAAAAGTTAGTAAACACATGGTTGGCCATTGCAAACTGCTTCATCAATTATGTGAGGGGCACCCCCTCTCGTTTTCATAACCAAATCAATATTGCTTTGGTGGAAGACAGTGTGAATAGACTTATGAAATACACATCTTTTTGTATATCTCAATAATCATCTGTTAATTTATATTAGTTTCATTAAACAGTGGGAAAAAGATTAAAAATTTATTGATAAAAAACTTTCCTGGGATCAGCCCATGAGTTCAAAAGAAAGAAAGCGGATCGACATATATTTGACATCAAAAGATACCTTTGTCCAAGGGTTATGTGTAAAAGATACACTAAATATATGTGACATCATAAATTTGATCATAAATAAAGTTTTTATGGACGAAAACTCCTAAAAAATTAAATTTATAAGTCATTTTATTATATTTTAATTAAGATTAAATATGTTTTTGGTCCCTCAAGTTTCAGTAAAATTTGGAATTAGTCTCTTTCAAAATTTTTGACCAATCTAGTCTTTCATCTTTAAAAATGCGTAAATTTAGTCTTTTTAACCAAATTTTGTTAAGTTTATTTGATGTTTTAAGTACATTTCATAATAGTATTTAAATTGTTTATACTGTTTGACACATTTTCGTATCAATGTTAACTCAAATATTATTATAAAATACATTTAAAATGTCAAATAAACTTAACAAAATTTGGTAAAAAAGACTAAATTCACGCATTTTTAAAAATAAATCACTAAATTAATATAAAATTTTGAAGAGGGGTTAATTCCAAAATTCACAAAACTTGAGAAAACAAAAACATATTTAACCCTTAATTTAATTATGTTTTAAGTTCTCATAAATTTGAAAATTTTTAATTAAGTTTCTCATAAATTTTTGTGATCGAATAAAATTAAATTTTTTAATTGAGTTTTCTTTTAATTTTACTTTTTCTACTAATTTGGACGTAGTTGTTAAGTTTCTGACGTGCTTTTTTTGTCAAGTCTTCAAATTTAGTTGTGGTCTTATATTATTTTATTATTTTATTATTTTATAATTTTATATTTTGTAATTTATTATTTATAATTTTATAATTTTAATATTTTAATTCAAAATTATGTAATTATAAATTTTATGAGATACAAAATTATAATATATTTTCAATTTTTATTTGAATCATAAAATTATAATTTTATAATTATACAATTTTGAATTAAAATAATAAAATTATCAAAATATTAATTTATAAAATTTAAAAATTTTAATTTTAAAATTTTAAATTTTAAATTTTAAAATATTGAAATAATAAGATAACAAGATTAATCAGGTGACATAACACGTAAGACTCGATTAAAAATATTAAATTTATTGAATATTTAATAAATCATAATAATTTAGCTAAATTCAGTTGAAAATTCTCAAATTAAAAAACTTATGATGAAATTAAAACATTATTAAGCATGTACCATTTATCTCTTATCCTTACGAAACTTACTTACATATCGTATTGAATTCCTAAGTAAAAATTCTATCTTGAACTCCCAAAAAGAAAATGCTAAAAAGAGATTTCTTAATGGGTTGCTAACTTCATACCTTTTGCAAAAGGAGGCTCCTTTGTTTGTTAATCTTATCATTAGACTGCCATCTTTGAAGGATACAAATTTTTGCAGTTTCATCCTGTCACTCGAAACCTGCAAGATGGCTGAAGCTTTACTCGAAGGTGTGCTTGGAAGTTTGACCTCTCTCGCTGAAGCAGAGCTGGGACCATTTCTGGGTTTCAGTGAAGAAAAGGAAAAACTTGAGAGCATGTTCACAGCAATCAAGGCTGCTCTTGAAGATGCTGAAGAGAAACAATTCTCAGACAAATCTACAAAGGATTGGATGGGAAAGATGAAAGATGCAGCTTACGAGCTTGATGATATCTTAGACGAGTGTGTCTATGAACAATTGCGGCTGGAACAAGAAGAAGTTAGGTGTTGCGTATCAAAAATGGTACTAAGCTCTTCATTTTCCTCTTTTCATCCCATGAATATCTATTTCCGTTACAAGATTGCGAAAAGAATGAAGATCCTAAGTGAGAGATTAGATCGAATTGCTAGTGAAAAGGACCAGCTTCGTTTGAATTTCACGGTTCAAGAGGAAACCCGTGGAGTCCCAAAGTGGCGCCAAACCTTCTCACTTGTCACTGAACCAAAAGTGTATGGAAGAGAGGACGATGTAAAAAAAATTGTAGTGTTTTTGGCAGGTGCTGCTTCTCGTGCTGAGAACTTACCAGTCTATCCGATCGTAGGTCAAGGTGGACTTGGAAAAACAACACTGGCAAAACTCATCTTCAATCACAATGATCTCAAAGATTTTCAGTTAAGAATTTGGGTATGTGTTTCTGAAGATTTCGGTCTGGAGAGAATGTTAAAAGCTATCATTCAAGCGGCATCTAACAAGGAGGTGTGCAAGGATTTGGGTCCAGAGCCAATGCAAAGAAGACTTAGAAATCTGCTTACAGGAAAAAGATATTTGCTTGTTTTGGATGACGTGTGGGATGTTGTTGGACAGAATTGGGAGAACAATTGGCAGATGTTGAGATCTGTACTGGACTGTGGGGAAAAGGGTGCTTCAGTTTTGGTCACCACTCGCTTTTCAAATGTTGCAGAAATCATGGGAACAGTAAAACATCCTCATAGATTATCAGAGTTATCCGTAGATTATTGCTGGGAATTGTTCAAAGACCAGGCCTTTGGAGCAGACGAGGTGGAACCAGAAGAGCTTGAGATGATAGGAAGGGAGATAGTAAAGAAGTGTGGAGGAGTGCCTCTCGCAGCAAATGCAATTGGAGGTCTTCTACGCTTTCACAGAAATAAGGATAAGTGGCTCAATATTATGAGAAGTAACCTTTTGACACTATCACCGAATGAGAAGTCCATAATGCCTGTCCTTAGATTAAGTTACCTGAACTTACCAATTGAACTCAGACAATGTTTTGCTTATTGTGCAATATTTCCCAAAGATGAACGCATAGAGAAGCAATATTTGATTGAACTTTGGATGGCTAATGGATTCATTTCATCCTATGGAAGGTTAGGTGCCGAGGATGTTGGTCATGATGTATGGAATGAATTATATAGAAGATCATTTTTTCAGGATATTGAAACAGATGAATTTGGAAAAGTTACTAGTTTCAAGATGCATGATCTTGTTCATGATCTTGCACAATTTGTTGCTGAAGAAGTTTGTTGCATTACAGACGATAATGTTGCGCCAGTTTTTTTTGAAAGAAAAAGAATCCACCATCTCTCGGATTATCGGTGGTGGATCCATTCAACCCAATTGCATCAAGTAAAATCTCTGAGGACTTATGTAGATAGCAGAACAACTGACGAACTTTCTTATGACGTGTTGAGATGTTATTCTTTACGAGTGCTTCACTTAAGTCGATGGAAAGAATTGTCATCATCTATTGGTGATTTGAAACATCTAAGATACTTGAATCTTTCTTACGGTGATTTCAAAAGCCTTCCAGAATCCTTATGTAAATTACTGAATTTGCAGATATTGAAATTAGATTATTGTTACAGTTTGCAAAGATTGCCCAACAGTTTGGTACGTTTAAAAGCTCTGCAAGAGTTGTCTCTTAAAAACTGCAGGTCGCTATCAAGATTGCCACCTTATATAGGAAAGTTAACTTCTTTAAGGAGTTTATCCATCTTCTTTGTTGGCAAGGAAAGAGGGTTCCTTTTAGCAGAACTGGGACAACTCAAGCTTAAAAGAAATCTTGACATCAAACATTTGGAGAAAGTGAAAAGTGGAAATGATGCCAAAGAAATCAATATGTCAATTAAGCAACTGAATAAGCTAACATTGACATGGGGAAGATTCCGAGAGGGAAAATTGGAAGGAAATGATGAAGAGGTTCTTGAAGCCCTTGAACCTTGTACCGAGACACTTCTGAGTTTGAGAGTGGAAGGATACCAAGGTTCCCGTTTCCCAGAGTGGATGTCTAGTCCTTCTTTCAGATACTTAACTTATCTAGTGCTGTGGAGTTGCAGAAATTGTGTACAACTTCCCTTGCTGGCAAAACTACCTTCTCTAAAGAGGCTAAACATAGTATGGGCAGAGTATGTAAAATACTTGCACGAGCCAAGCTGCGATGATGATGCAGCTTTCATGGCTCTAGAATTTCTATCACTCTGCAGGTTGCCAAGCCTACTAAGGTTATCAAGTGAGGATGGGAAAAATCTTTTTCCGTGCCTTACCACCCTTGAAATTGATGATTGTTGTAACTTATTGGCAGAGGAAGTGTGGCTGCAAGGGTTGCAATCTCTGAAGAAATTAAAAGCGAAGATGTGTCCTAAGTTGAATGTGTGGGCAGGTTTGCAATGTCTAACTTGTCTTGAAGATTTGACGATTGAGAGATGCGAAGAGGTGGAAGGTTTACAACATATGACGGCTTTGAAAAAGTTAACACTAAGAGATGTTCCAAACATACAATCTTTGCTTCATGAATTACGCTTTGGAGAGCTTCCCCTGCTTCGTGAATTACGCATTGGTGAGTGTTACAAATTGATGTGTCTTCCGACAAGTCTAAGACTTAGCAGTGTGGAAATGTTGAGTATTATGGGTTGTAATCCTGAGTTAAAGAAGCGATGTGAGAAGGAAACTGGGGAGGATTGGCCAATAATAGCTCACATCCCCCGTGTCTATACACACTGAATATTATGATTAGTATAATTGTGCAGTGCAGGTATATAGTGGATTCTATCCCTTACTTCCTATATTTTGAGGATTTATAGTATTTACGGTGCACTTTCCAAGTTTTGAGGACCGTATGTTGTAAAGTTCTGCACAAATTCATTATACTCTTCGGTGCTGTAAACAAAAATCATGCAGGAATGAGTATTTCCCTAGTAATCTTTATTATAAGTATTTGAAATTATTGTTAAGTTGATCTCTATTTGTAAATTCTGTGTATATGGGTTAGAGTAACTCAAGTACTCTAGTATAGTTATATAAAAAAAAATTCTTTGCTGATTAAAGAAACTGATTATAAATTTTTATTATTAATTAAATGAACTAACTGAACTAATTGAAGAACCTATTTAATTATTTGACATTCTGCTTAATCGATTAGAACATAAAGATCTGTAATTATTTTTCATACGTTTGAGATATTGGATTAATAGCGTCCATTCTTATTTTAAATCAATGTTTTCAAAAATGTATCTTTTGCAATCATTTTTAGCTAATATATTTAGATTTACATTTGTTCATACTTTCCAAAGTGTTCTGCTGCGTTTCTTCTGACGTGATATTCTTTACTGCTGCTTCACTTTACTATTCAAAATTTAATAATCACCTTATATGCTCCATAGTTTTATGCAGATGTTATATATTCGCTGTGGTGTGCATTGTTTTTTATTCTTAGAACTGAAAATGATATTCTTCTTTGTGGTCACCTTGAGATCCAGAGTTTCAAGTTTCTTCTTTTCATTTAAGTTCAAAGTGAATTTTAGTTTAAATTGTTTTGACAAACGTGTCCTTGTACATTGTTCAGATGTTTGCATTGTTGGCTTCTTAGTTCAGTTTATCTCCCTCCAATGTTTGCATGATTTAGTACTTCATTTATTTTTTTTCGCAGTCATCTCATCAAATATATTAGATGATGTTTGTTAACATGACAAGGTTTGATATTAAAAATGACTAAATTCTCAGTCTAAGAAAACTGGTCAGCATGTGATAAAAAGAGAGATAAGTATTAGCTTTGTTAATGACTTAAGAGTTAAATTTTATTTTTTACTATAGTTTTTATAAAATCTATAACAATATGTAAAGAGATTCTTTCTTTTGTGTCTACATTTCATATTACCAATTCTACCCTTTATAATATAATTTTTTATTAATTTTTTTAAAGTTAACATTTAACTTTACCTATTTTCTATAAAACTGTTTATCTTTTTTTTTATTAACAATTAATTTCTCTATTTATTTTACTTTATTTTATATATTAATTTAATAACATTATACTATTATCACCTTTTAATATATTATTATTCATATTTAAAAAATCTTACACACAGACGTTATAGTAATATTAGTGAAAATACATGTATTCACTTTTTTTTATAATATCAAATTAAAAGATTAATTTTTCTTATTATAACTATTAAATAAAATTATTATTAGATTTAATATATATATATATATATATATATATATATATATATATATATATATGAATTACTTGTGAATTTTGAAAATAAAGGTTACATATATGGAATTTTCTGCAAATTATTTTACAAAAAATATTATATAGAGAAATTACTTGTGAATTTTGAAATTTATAAAAAAAAAACATACCGGTGAATATAAAATTTTAAAGAAAATCAGCCGCATGAAATTTAAATATATATTAAAAGGGAACTTCCTGAATTCCAACTTAATATTTTCATAAATTATTCTGTGGATCTTTTACTGGAAATTTAGAAACAACTTTTGTGTGAATTTTAAATCTCCTCATAATTTGTTATCTACGAAGAGTTTGCAAGGAAACAAAATCTGCAAAAATAAATCTACCTAGAACTTATTTATTGTGATTTTTTAATATATCAAAATATATATATATATATATATATATATATATATATATATATATATATATATATATATAAAACTTTTAATAATGATATATAAAGTTGAATAAGTAGCTTTGTTGTCTTATCATTGATTTGCTTATAGGCAAAATAGATATATATTTAAAATTAATAATGTTTTAGTGTATTTAAAAATCTAATATAGTCAGAGTTAACACTAAGAGTAGATTATATACTATCACTCTCAATCTATTAACTTTTATTATACCAAAGTAGTATAAACTTCCAAAGCAGAACATCATAAATTAAATTTTTAAGCAGCAAAAGGCTATAACCTGATATGAGATAAAGAACTAATATTTATAAAATCCATTAATTCTGAGTCATCCCGTCAAAGGATGGGCAGGTTGGTCAAGGATTTGTTCGTCATTTTTTTTTTTTTAATTTTGTATATGGACGTATATATTAAAAGTGTGGTATAAATATTTTTTAAGTCTTAATTAATTAATATTTTTAATAAAATAAATTAAAACAGTTATTATTTGCATATAATTTAAAAAGAAAAAAAATAGACATTAAACCCTTCCTTAATTATCTTTTTTTCTCATAAATCTCTTCAAAATTTTCGAAGATCGAATTCAATTTTTTATCGTAAATCACCGTCTTCTTTTCTTCTCAAATCATGCAATCCAAACAGAAATCAATACATATTTGTGAACAGAATTTCTCTTTACAAAAACATAATATACTTATTACACATGACATGGCAAAATGTTGACAAAAGATCCTCCATATAAATTTAAACAATATACTTATAAAATTCCTTCATCCCATCTTTTTTTACTTTCATCAAAATCTACTTTCTTTAATAATCAATAAATATAAATATTAAACATCAAGTATAAAAAGAAATATATATATATATATATATATATAATTAAAATATAAAAGAGAGGTTAATAATTATATCTAACTCTAATAAATGACAATTTAACTATCATAGATTAAATAACATAAGAATTCAACAAAAACATAAAGAAGAAATAAATATAGAACTATGAAAAAGTTCTTAGGACGGATATGTTCATAAGTTTTTTTTTTTTTATTTATGTTTCATGTTCGAACTTCCAAAAATTTATTCATATTTAAGATCTGAAGTTAATGAATAAATATATTACATGAGTGTTATCAGAACTTGAACTTAGTATGTTAAAGACTTTTAAATCATGTTTTATTGCTCTCTCCTAACCTCCTTGTTGGATTGGGCTTAATTTGAGACTTATTGATTACAAAAATTTGCTCTAGCTTTTTTTTTTTTATGGGATGGTTGAGCAATCTGTACTTCATACATCCACATATTATTATAAAATTTTTTAAAGAAATTGAGGGCATTACTTCAAAGTCCCATGTTGTTTATAAGTTAAAACCGAGGAAAGTTTACATTTAAGTTTGAAATGAAACAGCAACCGAATTGAATGGAAAGTCCAAAAGAAATTAAATTCTTAATTAGAAAAAATGTCATAACCTAATAAATAAACAGACAAGACTTATAGAACAATTGACGTGATGTAAGCAATGACAACATGAGAAGTTGACATACACACCTCAGTAGTATGTCGTCAGTTACGTTACGTAATATCATTTTGGTCAACTCTTCTTCATTTTATGTGTTTTGTTTTTTTTGTCTAACCACATGTGGTAGCATTGTACTAAGATCAAATATTTATAAATTCATGTAAAACTAAGACTGGTCTATATAGATGACATTAAATATTAACTTTTAATAGTCTTCATTAATAAGTATAAAGGTATGATATAATAACTTGAAATGTGCTAATATTCATTATTTATTTCATTTGTTATCTTAAAGTTTATATCATATGAAGGGATTATATCATACATAAATTTAATCATTCTACATTTTAAAAACTTTTGTCAAACAAATTTATTGAATTAAACAACCTTTTTAAACTAAAATGAATTAAAACGTAACTTATATACCTTATAAAACACAACCTAATTGAACAAAATGAAGTTTCGTGTTCGAAAAGTGCAAAAGTAGTGCAAGTTAACATTTTCAAATTTTGGAAACATTTTGAAATTTAACATTTTGTGTCTTTGACTTGTACACTGCAAAAGGTTGTGTGTTAGATGAGATTATATATTCCAAAAACTAAACTTCTAACATTTCACGTACACAATTCAACAATCTGGCACTATTTTTCGTCCTCAAAATACCAAAAAATGTTATAAATAATTTTTTTATGACTAAAAGAACAATTTAATATTAATAATCACAGCCAAACTTATATAAATATGATACAAAAAATCCTGTTAATATAATTGATGAATAAAACTAAGATATAACTTACTCTAGAAAGACTCATCACTAGCAACGTTTAGTTAGATCACAGATCTAATTTGACCGATTCAATATAATTTAAATTTAATGTTTTTTTTAAATAACATCACGCATAATATTTAACTACAAAATCAAGTTGGCTGAGAGTAAATAATTAAAAACGAATATATAATAATAAGATAGAGTTATTTGTTCGAGAAAAGAGAACTTTAAACATTATTATAAAAAGATAAGGTAGTGACAGTTAAAATTTACTTTTCAAACACAAATTTTGTTCTTTTATACTAACTAACGTCATCAACATTACAATATTACTTTAAATGAAACGAAATATCTATAAAACTATAACTTCTTTTTTATTCATCCGACATTAACCATTTATTCATCGTAGTGGTACGGCAAGTGAATATCTTTTTCAACGTGCAGATTCAGTCGGTTGCAGATTTATTTTTTTCCACACTTACTTAAAAAAATTAAAGAATTAAGATTTTTAAAATTGTGATGTAAGCAGTGACGATGCTGAAAAGTTGACAAACCGTCCTACACATAGTAATATGCATACGTCACTGCTATGTCGTCAGCTCTGTTACCTCATCTTCAACGTCATCACCTCTCTCTTCTATTTTATGGAGAGTCAATTTTATACGGATGACATTGGAAATTAGCTTTTAGTTTTAATAATAAATATGAAGTCAAGATAATTACTTGAAATGTGATAATTTTATGTCTTAAATCATTATTTATTCTACGTTTAAATTTATTTCAAATAATTTGTCTTCTTAATATTTATATCACATATGAATGGGACTATGTCCTATATAATTTTAATCATTCTACGTCATCAAAATATGACATTTGATGGTTTCGTTTGATTTTCCTCTGTTATTTGACGGATATATAGATATCTTGTGATTGTAGTATTTGGTTCTACTTTTATAAATATATTATAATTTAATTTGATGAAAAGAATTTATCTAATTTAAATAGATATTTTTGAATTTGAATGAAATAAATTTTTTAAATAAGATTAATAAATAATACAATAAAATCATAAAAGAAGAATTGCAATAAAATAGTGAAAATTAACATGAGAACAAAAATAATTTAAAATAACACTTAAGAAAATAGAAGTCGATAAAAAAATATCTATTTTGGATAAGCAAAAGGTTCAAGTTTAACTTATATTTGTCGTTAAACGTATTGAAATTACGTGTTAAATATAAATAAGTAAAATAACAGGTGTATTTATCAAAGAGTTTTATTAAATTGAACAGCCTTTTAAGCTGAAACAAATTAAAAGGCAACTTTTATATATGCTGAAACAAATTAAAAAGTAACTTATATATATATATATATATACATATATATATATATATATATATATATATATATATATATATATATATATGTGAGGATAAAATTTATTTTTCATAAATTAGTGAGGTGATTATGTTTATTTATTTTTTAACAAGACTGTTGAGATTATGTTTATTTATTTTTACCACTTTTCTGACTATTTTTTAGTTAAAATATTATTATTATTATTATTATTATTATTATTATTATTATTATTATTATTATTATTAGCGTAACTGTCACGTTTGTATATACATATTTTTTAAATATATGTGATATTATATTAGTAGGTGACGATAATTATAAAATAATATATAAAATAAAATTATGTTTGTTAAAAATAAAGTTAAATATATCAGAAAAGATGAAAGAATAATTATTGATAAATTAAGAAGGGGATTTTATATAAAAATTTATAAAAATAACAGTCAAATTTTAAAAATTTAATAAATAATAATATTTTAAAGAATAAAATTAATATTTTAAAATATAAATACAAAAGAAGAAATCTCTGTTATAAATTATTATAAATTATTATTATTATTATTATTATTATTATTATTATTATTATTTAGATACGTCGACAACAAGTTCCTGCTACCCATTATCCAAGTGAACATGTTCCTACCGGAACTCTATCCAACTTTTACGAAAAATAATTGCGTTGATAAAGAAGGAAAATAATTGCGTTGAGAATAGATATATAATATAACTATTGTGCTGGTAAGATCCGACCTTTTTTAAGTTTAAATACTAACATTTATATTATATAGAAAATAAATATTATTTTCAAAATAAATTACAAATGAATTTAAAAATTTTCAGAAAATTTTATTTTTTTATTTGTTTAATTATATTTTAAATCATGATAAATTATAAAAAATTTAATTAAATTCTAATAAATTTTTGTGATTTATTAAATACTTACTAAATTTAATTTTTTTTAATTGAGTTTCCTATTAATTTATTTCATTATTTGGGTGATGTCGTAGTTAGATGATTGGTGTGAGATGATTGGTGTGTGATTATTATTTTATAATGTCATTTTGTTAAGTCGTCATGATATTTTATTATTTTATCATTTTAAAATTTCATAATTTATAATTTATGATTTTATAATTTTATAAATTTATAATTGTATATTTTTATATTTTATAATTTTAATATTTTAATTACAAATAGTATAATTATAAAGTTATGATTTTATGATTTTAATACAAAATTTAAAAATATATCGTAATTTTATATTTCATTCTAAAAACATAATATCATAAAAACTAAATACTAATCATAATATTCAAATCCAAGCACTATACGATCCAGGATGGATCTTCTACTAGGGGGGAATTTTTCTCCTTTGATTTTAAACACAATATATATATATATATATATATATATATATATATATATATATATATATATATTAAAAATATATTTATATTTTAAATATATATATATATATTATTATATTATTTATATTAATTTTAGAAAAAAATTCTTAAAATCTATAAAACAATGTGCAGTCACACTTTTTTTTTCTTTTCTTTTTCATTTCCTTGTTTTGTATCTTTATATCTTTTATATTTTTTTCTTTCTATCTTAATTTTTACACTCAATCTTTTAACATTTTAAAAAATCAAATTGTATCGATGAAATTAATAAATTAAGGAACATTTTAGACCAATCAATTTATTCTCGTGAGTAAGTTCATTTTTTATATTTATTTGAATCAATACGTTTTTCTCATGCATATGATAAATTTATTTAATATGTCCCACTAAACGGTGATAAATTTATTTTTTCTAAATAGGTGAGAGACGTAAAAGTTATATTATTTTGAATTCTATTATCATATAGGCTTATTTTGAGTAGATAAAATGAATAGAGAAAAATAAATAATTTTTTTAATTAAAAAAAACAATTTATGTATAAATATTCTAATTTGGTACCCCCAAGATTTTTTTGTCTATGTTCTGCCATGGTGTACAATGATATTTTTGTGATTCCAAATCTCTAAACCTCATAATCAAATGTCTTTCACGACCTTCACACAATTCCAACTACACCTTTGTTGTATAATATTATATATGTTAGTAAGGTCTTATATATGAAGACTCTATAAGTGGTATCGGGTTTTTATGGTGCTATGTTTTTTAAAATATAATATAAAATTATAATATTTTTTCAATTTTTAATTCAAATCTTAAAATCATAGTTTTATAATTATACAATTTTGAATTAAAATAATAAAATTAAACAATTATAAATTTATAAAATTTAAAAAATATAAAATCCAAAATTTTAAAATTTTAAAATAATAAAATAATAAAATGATATATGATGACAAATAACGAGGTGATATGACAAAATAATAATAACATTATTAAAATTAATTGATGGGTTAAATATGTTTTTAGTCCTTTAAATTTCAGTGAATTTTGAAATTAGTTCATTTCGAAACTTTAGACCAATTTAATCCTTCATCTTTCGAAACACGTGGATTGAGTTCTTTTGATCTAATTTTGTTAAGTTTATTTGATATTTCAAATGCGATTCATAATAGTATTTGACTTAACCTTAAAGCAAAAATGTGTCAAACAGTATAAACAACTCAAATACAATCCTGAGATGCGTACGAAACATCAAATAAACCTAATAAAATTTGATTAAAATGATGGACTAAATTCACGTATTCCGAAAGATGAATAACTAAATTGGTCCAAAATTTTAAAATGGACTAATTTCAAAATTCACTGAATGTTAAAGGACCAAAAACATATTTAACCCTTAATTAATTAATTTATATTTTTTCTCTTTAATCTCTCCAATCCATTATTAAATTAATTGACAAGTTAAAAAATATAGGAAAAAAATGAATTAATCAACAAATTGAAACAAACAGACAAATAACAATCATTACATCATATTAACCAAAATAAAATAAATTTTTTAAAAGTAAAATTTAATTAAAAAATACAAATATACGAAAAACTAAAAATTTAACTAATATATATAATTCTTAAGTTTGACGATATTAAAATTCCAAGAAAACATTCACTAAAATATGAAAAGCTAATAACAAATTATGTAAAGAAGCCTATATTTTATAGTTTATAAAAGGAATAAGCAAAGCCTTTTTCCCCCTCAAAAGTCAAAAGTAGCCGCAATACAAACACAGAGTTTGCCGCAATAAAAACATAGTAAAAGCCGGAATAGAAACAGGGAAAAAGAGAAAATAAAAAATGTAAAGTAGGTTGTTGTAGTTGTGAAGTTCCCATTCTTTCATTGATTGAGCAATGTAAAGAAGCAGACCCACGTTCAAGGGTTTGCATCAAACAAGTGTGACAATTGTCTATCACCGTCACACTTAATTTATCTTTATATCAGTCATGCAAACGAATATGATTCCTACGAAATAGGACGATTTCTAAAGCAATTATTCATCACACAAAAATTTGACTCCCCACATTTTCATCGTATCTTTTTCGTACATTACCACTATGTATTTTCACAAAAATCATGTCTTCCTACATGTGTCTCTAGCATCTGAAAAATAAATAAATCATTTGATGTTATAAATGAATAATAATAATAATTAAATGCACAATATAAATATTTTATTATATGAATATTTAATGAGTTAAGTGCAATTATAAACACAGTAAAAAGATACGGCAGAGGAAACCGATTATAAATTTTTGGATTAAATATGTTTTTTACTTGTGAAAATTAGAATTAATTTATTTTTGAAATTTTTATCAATTTAGTCTTTATTTTCAAAAATTTAGTAAATTTAGTCCTTTTAACAAATTTTTGTTAAGTTAATTTGATGTTTTAAACGCTTTTTTCAACTAACATGAACGCAAAAATGAGTCAAATGATGTAAACAACTTAAATATTATCATAAAAAGTGTTTGAAATATCAAATAAACTTAAAATATTATGATTAAAAGGACTAAATACATATATTTCTAAACTTAGAAAACTAAATTGATCTAAAATTTTAAAAAAACACTAATTTTAATTCTCACTAAAAATTAACAGACAAAAACATATTTAACTCTAAATTTTTATACAATTTATTTCTACAGCAACAAAAACTGTATATCAGAGGGTCTAGAGCATAAATACACGGTCACTCCAAATCAGTCATAATCATGTGAACACAATAACATAAAGATATGTATAATATTTGTTAATGTGCCTAAAACTTCCATTTGATATTTTAAATTTGTGCATTGATGAAAGCTAATAATTTACAATCAAATCAATATAATCAAAACAGAAATAATAAACTAAAAAAAATCTTAGAAAAAGAAAATGAACATTTGTCAAACGAAAGAAAATGAAACTCCACCAACTATGAAAGTTATTGAGAACATATACTATTTATCTGAAGCGAGGAAAAATATTATTTCTTTCAAAAATAAGTCTATTAAAAGAAATTAAAATGTTTCGTCGAAAATAATAAAAAATTGCATAGCACTCGAATATCTTCTTCTGAATATAATAACCAACTAAATTAAAAATATCATATTAAATCCCCCTTTATTAATAAATTATATATCATCTCATTACTATTTTCTTTGGTTCAGTCACGTTCCTCTGCTCCCTAACCCACATACTAATACCTTAATGAATATTAAAGTCCAGATGATCCACGAGTACTTTTATCACTTTTATTTTATTTTATATAAATTCATTTATATATATAATTTGTCAATATTTAGTTTATGACACTACATGTTGATCAGTTTTGTTTTTTTTTTTCTATGTATGCTGTACAATACATTTCGTAAATTATATGGTTTCGTAAATTGAGAAAATGTCGACCAACATATTAAACAGCCTAATCAATTTAGTAGGTGCAAACATGTCGAGAAGTAATAACTAAAATTAAGAACTTTCCGACATACTAATAAATAAGGATAACATATGACTAAGTTACTTAAATCATAACACGTGTTTAAATAACAATCAAAATAGGATTAAGGATATTGACTCATCTTCAAATATGCGTGCAAAAAGTTCATTAAAAATAATATAAATATATTGCATTAATTATGATTCTTAGATACTAAGTTGAACGCCAAAATATATTCACATGAACATGTGTTAATAATTTTAGATTTCCAGTTTCTGAATTTTATTAGATTAGTATTAGCTCTTATTTCTTAATAGCGATGCTAGCTAGAATAATATTTTTTTACTCTTATCTTTTATTTAACGTAATTTAGTGTAGATTATTAATTTTTTTAAAATAAAATATAGTGGTACATTAACCAATAATTCACTTCACACTGAGTGACATTAGTGAGTAGAGGATGATAATTAAAAAATAAGAGTCATAATATCATTATCCAATAATATATTATCACAATCACTATATTTCCATTTTTTATAATAGTAAAATCTTGACAAATTGTTCAACTGTTTTTTATATTTTTAATTAATACATACTATATAAATATTTCATTCACATTTTAATTATACGTGCACGCGTTTTATTGTTGACAATTAAACAAAAATTTGAATCATATTTAATTTTAAAACAGCACTAAACTTTAAACTAAATAAAAACATTGAATAGAAGAATCGAAGTTCCTAGTAAAATGTTTTATAAAGAAAAAAGAAAAAAAATAAAAATAAATAAATAAATAAATATATATATATATATATATATATATATATTTCCAAGTTGATAGCTAATATTTTAGATTAATTGATGTTATAATTGATTGCTGGTATCTTGGGAAAATTATGTGATTGATGATATCTTGAGAATTTATGTGATTGACCGATAATCATGTAATTCATTTAAGTAGTTAATATTCTTAAGCAGATTGGTAGATAGAAATTAATGAAAAGATTAGAAGATCATGATCAGGCTTATGAGAAATTAAAAGGCCAAATTCAAAACTTACACAATCTAGTCTTAACATTGTCGCCTCCTGACCATCATGCCCTTCAACAAACTCAGTCCAACCTAACACTGTCCCAGCAGTAGCCCGCAGCAGTCCAGCCCAGCCCAGTCCAGCCTGTAGTAGTCCAGCCCGCACCAGTCCATCCCGCACCAATCCAGTCTAATCCAACTACTGAGGACTATTCTGATGACTACTTAGACTATTGAGACCATATGTCAGAGTTATTAAGGATTAGTTTTTAGTTTGATTGAGTAATAAGAATTTGATACTTTTACTTTGTGTTTACATACATGTACATATTATGTTTAATTAATATCGTGATATATGTTTACGTTTAATGTTAGAGTTGAACTAGATATGTATTTGTTTATAATGGATCAGATTTTATAATTGACATGTCTGTTTCTGAATGTTTGTGATTTGTAAGTCTGGTTTATTATGTGTGGTTTAGCAAACATGCAAAATAGGCTTTGCATTCTAATTAATATACACTAATGACATTACTGACGGACATATCCGTTGGTAGTAGTCGTAATTGCCATACCGACAGATCTGACATCTGTCGGTAATATAAGTAATTACCGACAGATTAATTTGTCAGTAATTACCGACGAATATCAGATTCGTCGATAATATTTACAGACAAGTTTGTTACCGACAGAATTTTAGCCGTCGAAAATCTGTCAGAAATTACAATTTACCGACTGATCATGTCATCGGTAATACACGATTTTCTTGTAGTGATTAAAGTTCAAAAGATACAAGATCTATGTTAAAATTTTATTATTATGTGTATTATTTTTTCTTTTCATTATTTTGATCAAGTGATGTATTATAACTTTTATTAGTGTAGAATTTAAAAAATTGAAGTAAACAAACATTTAAAATATATTTTAGTTTGAATATTTGTTTTCGTTTTATATATTTTTTTAAATATTTTTAAATTTTATTAACTAGATTTCATTAATGTTTGCAAATTTGATAAATATTTTGGTTCTCATGAAATCTTATTTGGTATTATAATCTAAAATGTAAATAATTATAATTTATCTCAAAGTATTTAATATCGAATAAACAATCATCTTTACGGTAATTTTTTTATAAAAATTAATTAAAATTAATATTGAAATAATAGAAGAACAATTGAATATGAATACAAAATTATATCTATAAGAATGAGGATGGAATAAAAATTTTATATTTATTAAATTTGAATATGTAAATAAAAATAATTTTTTTCTTAAAAAAAAAAAATGGAATAACAAAATTTATTTCCGTGTCGTGCTCATCCTTATTCTCCATTGTCACAAACTTTTGGGGGTTTGAAACAGTTAAAAGACGGTGGTTTAAAGAAAAGGGAAAAATGAGATACACGTAATAAGTTGAAAGTAACCATTCGGTGGGCCTTGCAAAAGTGAATTAGAAAATTAGATACGATCATTACTAGCTCTTTCAACACCCTAAAATATTCAAATTCAAACTAATAAACGAATAAATTATTTCAAGCACCGGATCTTTCAACGTAAACAATGCATCTTACTTTATCCATAATATTATATTGACAACAAACATCTACTTTTTCAATATTTTATTTGAAAAGACATTAATTTCTCACAATAGTTGTTTTTAAGGTCAAAGTACGTATATAAAATGAATTTGACTACTCAAAACCGTATCAGAAAGAAAAATAATTTTTTAACTATTAAATTTTAATTACTTTTTTTTATAATTTTAGGTTACATCTTTTAAGTGGTTTTTCGTTTTTCTATTTTTTTCATTTTTAATATTTCAAAATCATTTAGAAAATAACACATCATATTATAAGAGAAAGTTGTCAAAATTTAATAATCAAAATATCATTGTCCATTTCAAAAAAAGTGAATTTAATATTTATTATTGACAAACAGGAACAATTTAGGGATGAAGTATTTCTTATAAGTTAGATGAACTTCTTGATGGGTTATATGTTTTTATATGGTTATAGTCATTGAAATTATGGTTATATATATATATATATATATATATATATATATATATATATATATATATATATATATATAACATTAGTTCTATCTATATAAGATATTTGACACCATTTTTATTTCAAAATTTTAAGACAATAGTATTATGGGTTTTTATTCTTATATAATGTTTAATTTTGTTTATTTTATCTGAGACTTTTATATAGTGTTTAAGTTTGTCCCGAACCATCGATTATATAGTGTTTAACTTTGTCCCAAACCATCAGCTCTAATACCACTAATGGATTATATTTTTTCATATATGGTTATAGTCATTGAGAATGTGGTTCTATATTTATATGACATTGATCTTACATATATAAGGTATTTGACACCACTTTAACCCCAAAATTTTAAGACAATAATGTTATGACCTTTATTCTTATATAGTGTTTAACTTTTATTTATTGGATCTAATGTGAGATTTTTGACTCACACTTGATCTATTCCCAACACTCCTCTTGTCAAATATTTAATATATTTACTTTGATATTTCTCTATGCTTATAAGTGATTGTTAATTAAATTCAAAGCTAAACTTAAATTCCAAATTAATGAGTCCTAGTTTAAGTTTTTTTTTTCATAAATTCTCAATTTTATATTTTTCATATTTTTATAAATGGCTGTAGTCATCAAAAAGCTTGATTTTTGAAAAAATAATTTGTATTTTTATTAAATATTTTACAGTAGTATTTTATCTCATGTTCTTGTTATTTTATATTTATCTTCCTTTCTCAACATTATCAAATTATTTCAAGTTAACATACATCAAATTGATGAGCAGATACACAACAAATCTATTTCATTTATTTTTTGGAATTACAAAATTTAAATATAACATATATAACAACGGATATAAAACTCAAGTCAATGAAAACAATTAAAAATTATTTAAATTTAAATTCAACAACCTTTTAAAATGAAAATAAAAAATTAGAAGAGCCAAATTAGAGATAGTAAATATATAAAAAGTGAAGAGACAAATTTTTTTTTCATAATAATTTTAGCAAAAATAAGACCAAATTAGTTATATATATATATATATATATATATATATATATATATATATATATATATATATATATATA
>Ga0214543_1006250_pt1 | contig 21318 bp, 10 predicted proteins | sample CNSS2metaG_FD_160094 | JGI IMG/M metagenome (GOLD analysis project Ga0214543, IMG submission 160094) | Root nodule microbial communities from cowpea collected in UCLA plant growth center, Los Angeles, California, USA - CNSS2 | ecosystem: Host-associated > Plants > Roots > Nodule | place: USA...
ATCAAGATTTAAATCCAATCCAAATATTTGGATTAAGTTTAAAATCCAGAATCCATTTTTAATAAAAGAAATTTAAATTGAATTTCTTAAAACTTGTGTCATTAAGGCCCGAATGACTCAGATGGGATCGACGACCCGAACAACCCAGACGGGCCCGACGACCCGAACGACCCAAACGGACCCGATGACCCGAACGGGCTCGACAACCCGAACGGGCCCGAAAACACGAACAGGCTCGATGAGGCGAACGGGCCGGACGACCCGAATGGGCCCAACGACCCGGACGGGCCAGACGACCCGAACGGACCGGTCCAAATAGTCGGGCCCAATCGGGTAGTCGGGCACGTTCGAATCGTGGGGCCCGTCTGGGTCGTCAGGTACGTCAAGGTCATCAGGCCCGTCTGAATCGTCGGGCCCATCCGGGTCGTAGGGCCTGTCCGGGATGTCGAGCCCGTCAGGGTCGTAGGGCCCGTCTGGGTCGTAGGGCTCGTTCGTGTCATCGTGCCATCCGGGTCGTAAGGCCCGTGTAGGTCGTCAGGCTCGTCCGGATCGCCAGGCCCGTTAGGGTCGTCCAAGTCGTCAGGTCTGTCCGGATCGTCGGGCCCATTCGGGTCGTTCGTGTTGTAGTGCCCATCCGGGTCGTAAGGCCCGTGTAGGTCGTCGGGCCCGTCCGGGTCGCCAGGTCGTCTGGCCCATCCAGGTCGTCCGGCCCATCCGGGTCTTCGGGCTCGTTCGGGTTGTCAGGCCTGTTCGGGTTTTTAGGCCTGCCTGACTCTTTCGGGTCTTTGGGTTGCCTGACATGTTTTCGTCATTGGTTCTGCCTGGTTCGTTCGGGTTTTCGGGTCTGCGTGACCCTTTCGGGTCTTCGGGTCTGCCTGACCCGTTCGGGTCTTCGGGCCCGCCTTATCCCGTTCGATTCTTTGAGCCCACCTTACTCGTTCGGGTCATCGGGCTCGCCTGACCCGTTCGAGTCTTCGGGCCTGCCTGACCCGTTCAGTTCTTCGAGCTCGCTTGACCCATTCGGGTCATCGAGCCCGCTTGGCCTGTTCGGGTCTTCGAGCCCGCTTGGCCCGTTCGGATCTTCGAACCTGGCTAGCCTGTTTGGGTCTTCGGGCCCACCTGGCTCATCAGGTCATTGGGCCTGATCGACTCGTTCGGTTTGTCGGGCCCACCTATCTCGTTCATATCTTTAGGCCCGCCCAACCTCTTATGGTTGTCGAGCCTGTCCGATCCTTATAGGTCGTCGAGCAAGGCCCATCCAACTCTGAATTTAATATAGTTCATCTCAACCTTTAGTCTAACCCAACTAAAAATTTAAATTGAAAATTTGGATTGGATTTTTTGGATTATCCATATTTAAAAATCTTGATTTATAAAATGGATATCCAATCCATAAGATATATAAAATGTAAATTAGATTGGAATCCATATCCATTAAATGGATTTTAAATGGATTAGATTTTTAATAAAATGGATTATAAATGGAGTGGATTGGAGCAAAAGTGGATTGGATCAAGAAAATTAAATCTTTTGCCCACCCCTAGTATACTCATTTCATAAATTGTGTGTTTTTCTTTATATCGGGTAAATGTTAGATGTTAGTTTTGTCGGTAGAAGAGTTGAATCTACAACATTTTTCATACTGCTAGAAATTTAAGTATGAGTATAAGTCTCACATTGAATTGAAATAAGAAAGTAAAATATTATATAAAAATAAAGATTCATAAACTCATTGACTTAAAGTTTTTGGTTGAGAATAGTTTTAATTACCTTTCTTTCCAATTTTTATTACTAAGCCAACCTTATAGCTTCTCATTACATGTGTGTATGGTCTTATTTACCATTTTCTTCCTTACTTGGCTTTGAGCCAAAGACCTAACAGAGAAGGTTCCTTCTGTTGAATCAAATGGGAGTTTAAGTGCTAAACATGTCCTGACAAGTAAGGTCACTGGGAAAATTCTTAAGAAGAAACCCACTTTTAAAATTCATTGATTTAAGCTCGTTTTGGACAATTTAGAAGCTTTTAACTTACTCCAACTGCTAAAGTAACTTTTTTTTTTCTTTTTCAAATCCCTAACGTGCAATTATGTTGGTTGAGGTCCATACTCTGCAAATTAAAAAACTGAAGACGAATGATACTGAGGCGTGAAAGGTGCAGTTTCTTTTGGCCAAAAGGGAAAAGAAAAATAACCAAAACGTTCCAAAAGCTTGACACTCAACAGACATTGAATCATATATTGGAGACAGAGTGTCACAGTGGGGATCAAGTGATCAAGTGGCCATTGGGAAGCTCTGTAAATTACCAAAATAACCCTGTCCAATGGCATATATGAACATTTCTACCAAAGGGTATTTTTCAAAACTGAGAATCTTTATCATCCAATCTGGTATCTTTTTCATAACTGCAACTATAATTTCCTATAGGACAGTGGAATCTTTGAGGGATATTGACCCTAATATTAAATGTTTTAGACTGTTATTTAAACCTAGTGGAGGTAAAGTTGTTGACATAGTTATTTTCACAAGGTGATGTAAACATAGTTGGTTATGATCTGTTCATCATTTTTTTTTATTATTATTATTATTGTTATATGCTATTTTTATATTTATGTAAGATATTTTTAGGAATAATTCAAGTATGAGTCTATATCTTCTATAAGGTAGTTAAACACCATATAAGATAAAAGATTCATAGACTTAATGTTTTGAAGTAATGGGTAAAAACAACAATATTAGGTTTATAAGGAGGGGGTTTTACTGGAGAGAAACAACACCAATGAGACTGAGTTCAACCACATAAGGAATTGACACCACTCTTAACCCAAAACCTTAAACAATGGATTTATAGATCTTTATTCTTATATAATGCTCTACTAGCCAATGTGGAACTTAAATTCACTTGAATTCCTAAAAAACAACGCAATAACAAACTCAATGTTTTCAAGTTTTTGGTTAAAAAATGTGTAATATTATTTGATCAAAACCAGTTAAATGTTTTCATGGGAGTTCTTTACTAAGGTGACCACTCTTACGTAGAAACGACTCACCTACAAAATTTATTAAGATTAGATAAAGTACTATGCGGAAAAAGGTACTTTTTCTTACTTAACTGACTGCATCAGAACTCAATACTTGAATTAAATTATGATATTACATTTATATTGTGAGCAAAAGAGTTAAACATGTCAAAAAAATGTAACAAAACCATGTTGTACAGTTTAACTTATTCATTTTAACGGTTTTGACAGCTGAAGAAAACTTTACAAGATGCTGAGAGAAAATTACAGAAGTGAAAAGAAGATAAGAAACAATCATTTTAAACAAAACAACAAAACAATAAATCAGAAAAACCACCCCAAGAAAAGAGAAAGAGATTCATTTAAACAAGGCTATCTAATCTTCTAACTTGTCTTAGTACTTTACACCATATAAACACCAAAATGTCATAGTTTTTCTTTCTTTATATATTCAGCGTGCATGTCTATTTTTTTTGTCTAATTATATCTCTGAACCATTCCTTAAATTTTTTAAAACACTACTTAAACCTACACTGGTATGAAGTCTCCCTCATCAATATTAAGAAATTGCATTGCTAATACAGACATAACATAACAGCAAAGTAGCATAGATAGCACATATATGAAGAAATTGTAGATTTCTTTCTCCATCAAATGGGACCCCCTAACGATATATCAGAGTAAACAGGGACTAATTATGGTGCAAGATTTTGCTTAGGAAAGGTATCTTTCTGTCTCTTGTGTCAATAATTGACTTCATTGGCAAGGAGGTAGGGGACACCAAAGTCTCCAAAAATGACTTAAGATAAGGGAAGCCCTAGGAACCACTGCTCATCAATTTAAGCATCTTTTAACTTCTCTTCATAATTTAAATCATGCACACAACTTTACCATCACACCATACCCCTTACATGCTTTGCTTCTAAGACCAAACCTAACCATCATGTAATCAATTGAGGTAAATTTTTCTATTTTAATAACAATCTTGACTTCAACACACAACTACCTTAAATATTAACCAATCAACCGTTCTCTTTAATAATACTTTTATTAGTTTTGTTTTCTTCAAATTAAATCTAAGTAGTTGTTGTTGGAACACTTACATTGACCTTAAATAAGGCCAACCTACAATATATAAATGTATAAACCTTATCTTACAAATCAATTTTGTAAGATTGAGTTAGGTTAAACTCTACTTCTTGACATGGTATAAGAGTAATGAGTTAGAACTTATCCTAGCAAAATTTGTTATTTGTTGGGTTTATTGTTTCACTCGTTATCAGCCCGCGAATGGACTATCCATTAATATCTACTTCCATGCCTCGAGATGTATATGTTTCAGGGTGAGAGTGTGTTAAAAGTTTTATGTCCACTAGAGATAAGATCAACTTACTGAATAAAATCAATGTATAAGTGTTACTTGTATATTGTAACACTTCTTAACAGTAATTGTTACTTGTATATGACTGATTTTTACACACTGTTATATAAATTGCTGTCACATGTGAAACCATTTAAGTTTATACCGATTCCATGCAAGATTATTTCATACGAAAGAAAGGAAATGTGGGACCACAAAACCATTAGAAAATGTGGCATTGCAGTAATGGCCATTTAGCATTATTGCAGAAGAATTCTGAAAACTTAGTTGCAAAACTCTTTTGTTTCTTTGCAGAGAGAAGATGAGCATGAGCCTGGTTTGTAGATTTGTGTGCATGAGGATTGCTTCTCTTTCATTATCAGTGATGGTCACACAGTCTTGGGTGAAAGATACAAGTGATATGAATTCCGCGTCTCTTGCGGGGAACAAAAGAGGAAGTTGTAAAGAAAGGAACCAAACCAAGTGTGGTCCTCTTTGTTCAGTATATAAAATGACAACACCACCTCAACTCACCTTTTTCTATGTGTCTTCTCTCTTTCTTCTTCTTATTTTTATACTTTATTTCTGGTGCCTTCAATGTGGAGAATCTATGACTGTGTATGTAACATAATATAATGCACCAATAACAAAACCTACACAACAAGAATTAACTATTTATAATACCAAGGGTGACTATTAGAGGCATGTGATATGATGATATAATGTTGTAAAGAAACCCTCTGACAAATTTCGACTAAATTTGAAACTATTTTTCAAAACATAAAGAAAGTTTGGAGTAAAAAGAAAATATTATTATTATTTATTACATGCATTTCACTCGGTTAAAAAGAGTACAAATTTAAAGAAAAAATATATATTATTGTCTATTACCATGCATGCATGGCACCTCACATGTGTGGAGTAGTGTTTTACCTCGATTTCTTTATGACTATGACTCAAATATTTAAGATACGATTTCAGAATCAATCGAAAAATAAAAAAAGTTTAACAAATTATTTGTGCCAAAATTGAAGTAGAGTAATGATATCCAAAAGTTGACTTAGTTGCTTCTAAATTTGGGGTGAGTTAATATGAAGTGGTGACAGGAGATTGGACATGAGAAGCACAAGGATGGGTCAGCCCATTTATTTAGTCGAAGCTTTCTGTGAGTCCTTTTATTCTATAGATTAAGTAATAATGTAGCAACACTATAATTATGGAAATTATATGGAGGATACATGGTATTTTATATGCATACGTGGTATTCTATTCTTATCCTATACCTACCTCACATTTGATTGATTGAAAAGGATTTGTGACATTTTTCTGGTCTCCAATGATTAAGCTATGCTCAAAATTAAAATATACAAAAGAAAAAGATTAATATTTCAGATGTCTGTCATGACAAGAGTTGTGACATGAAATTAAGGCCCCAAATAATGTCATGTATCAGTCGACACTCTTCTCTGTTAAAATATAGTATTTGGTTCCAATTTTCGAATTCACAATACAAAAAGGGCAAAATGTAAACTTGAAAAGGTGTAAAATCAGATAATGTAATTCAAATTTCTCATACATACACAGGCATAAACATCTACAGTTTTGATAACAGGCAACTAAAATTTGTGAAAATTTTATAACAAAATTATTCGCAGTCAATAATCCAATTCAACTGAAAAAAATTACATAAAATAATTTTTCTTTCCCATTTTGAACAGGAGATTCAAGACGAGGTAAAGTATACGAAAACATTATTAACAAGGAATTATACATTAACTCATCTATAAATTCAGACTAGGGGAATACAGTAAATAGAAAATCCTGTCAAAGCTTGGGACTAATCTTCACTTCTGAATGACTCTTGCCTTTGAGAAATCACGAGCAAAGAAGTTTTCTGAAACCAATAATCAATCAACCTCAGTACCAATAATGTTTACCTTCATTACTCCCAAACATGCTCAATTAAAAACAAGGGTAGTATGGTTCGTTGAATTGAGGAAAAGAAAAGAAAGATGGGGAGAGGGTAATCTGACAAATGGTGAGAAAAAAGTTTCATGAACCCCAAAAATAAAAAACTTCTTTGGAAATGAACGTTAAAAAGTTGTTATGAAATGATCGTTTAAGAAAAATAATCATGTTATGGGCAAAAACTCATGTTGATAATTATTTGAATTTCTATAATTAATAACTGCTTGCTTGTTTTCTATCGTTTTAATAGAAACACAAGCTTCGGATGTCAAGTTACACATGGATTGAAATTGAATAGTTATTAACACAATGGAGTTTGGAGAAAACTCACCATTAAAGATAAATTATAAATAAAATAAAGCTGTGGTTAATTAGTAGAAAAATGAAATAATGAAAACTGAATGTATAATAACTTTTGTGAATGCAAACGTTTAACTTAGTAATTGAAAAATAATATTTATGATATTAATATTTATTGAAAGGTAACAAACACACCCTCTATTTCTTTACTCTCTACCAAAGGAAAGATTAGTATAGGGAACTACTATGTAAATATTTCTATGATAAAAATTAATAAAAGTAAAATAAAATATTTCATAAACTAAAATTGACTTATATAAATAAGATTATAAAAAATTAATAAGAACTAAATGAGTTTTTTTTTTCTGTTTTAAAAATTAGTTATTTGAGAAATTCTATCTAACTAATAAATGTACTTCGACCATGTTATAGAAGAAGGAAAATAAGTTTATTTAGGAGGCACTAATAAAAAACCGGTTCGAGATGTTGTCAGACAGGGAATTCATAAAGCTAGCTTCTTTAATTTTAAAACACAAGTTCAAACAGAAAACGAAAATAACAGAATTTTCTAATTCACAAACCTTGGTTCCTGCCACGATAGCATTATACAAAGGGTGAGCAACACATGAGATAACTCCTTCAGATAAAGAAATAAATCTGTTCTGATTACTTCGGTTTTTCCGCCTTGAAAGTTCTTGCATATCCTCCCTGTAAAAATATGCAAATTAAAACTGCTTAGAAAAAAACATTGCGAAATGCAGTTTCATAGGTAAACTTAATTTGATTTGAGTACAGCAGATTTTAGGGTACATGTGCTTTCTCAATAGAGTGTTTCAATTAGCAAACGAGGACCTTACTTGTAATCCACATGGCTTGGTGAGTTGGTGCTGGGATAAAAATCCAGGAGATGGATACCACAATCAGATGATGACCCGGCCAAATAGATCTGTGATAAATTACATTTATTATTTCGTGTACAAATAAAATAAATGGTTATCCACAAAAAATATATATATAATGATTAATATAAGCATCAAGAGCCACCTGATTGGAAAGTCCGAAAGATCAATATTTCATTTAAACCAAACAATAAACGGGGGTTTAAATTAGATTATTTTTAAAGATTATTTCAATAATTGATCAATTATCAATATCTGATTGTTATATTTAGATATATATAAAATAAAGCTTATGTTCAGATATGTTAGATAAAAAAGATATTTATTGAGAAACTTGTCCAAATTTTGGTAGGAAACCATGTGTAAAAATATAAAGGTGCATTATATTCAATAAACTCCTCACCGAACAAGTTGATAACCATGAAGGTTTTCTTAAGTATGATAGATCAGCGGGAACGTAGGAATCGTTTCTAACAAAAGAAAATAAAAAGTAAACAAGTAAGTAGACATTTCAAGAAGCCATTTCACAAATATGAAAAGGCGATTCTAGATGAAAACGGGCAAACTTACAACCAAGCAGGAGGTGGGCAATGAATATGGGTAACTTCAAAAGTATTAATATCCAAAACGCCTGACCTGCGTGAAAACATTGAGAAAAAATAACCACAATGGAGTATTAGGGAAGCATTTTTCTTGATAAGTAAGATTCAGTAAACAGCACACACCAATATTTTATGTACATACTAACCCCACCGATATCAAACGGCACTGTTTGAAGGTAGATAATGAGTACAAACTATAAAATTCCAGATCCAACAATGAAGTAAATTCAAGAAAATGAGACCATTTAGAAACAATATTTACCGAACATGTGACAGGCAATTAAGTCGTAATTTCAGTTTATAGTTTAATGATAGAAACTTATAGAGGACATGATTATGCAAATACATGGAAATTTTCCTTATTAACAGTCTCTGAAGAAACATTTTGGCAACTTACCAGCCATCGACAAGATGGAATGCTAACTGATATGGGCATGATGGATTAATATTAATAGAGTGAATCTCCTTGGGAACAATATTTGCCTGTGCCTGAATACATCGAATGGGTAACCATATCAATTGCTTGTCAGCTAGTATGCAAAAGACAATACCACATGGTGAAATACAGATATCTAAGGTAGGGGATTAGGTCACAAGTATGACACCAAACTTAGCACATACTGACATGCAGTGATATTAAATACAGATTAGTGAGCAGACTTTTATTTGGAAGAGTTTCTAAAAGAACTTCTAAAAGAGAAAAATATGAATAAAAAAATGAAATTGACTTTTTTGTATGTTAAAAATCTCTTTGGAGTGAACTAATTTGTAAGTTTTCTGATACAATTTCTTCAAAATTTTATTTTAAAATGTATATAAGTTAATTTTAAATTTGTATTCATATATTTCTTTCCTAAAAGCTTTTATGGAGAAACTCATTCAAACATACTCCTCGATGAAAAGGGTAGGAAATCTAAAGAAACAACCCAAGATGATAGAGCCAGCTAACAACTTCAAAATTATGGTAGAGTATATTTATGAACAACATTGTCTGAGAAAAAGTATAGGGAAATCATCTGTAAATACTGTCAATTTTTGTCTTAATTTGTATAGTTAAGTGATATACATAAAGAACAACATCACAACATAATAAATTTATATCACGGGAAAAAGGTTCCAAGAGAGAAACAGTATTGATGGGGAGAAAAAAAATAAATTGTTTAGGACTCCTCTGCAGCAACTAACACAAAGCATGCATGTGAAGCGAAAGTCAGGGAAGGACATGAACTTTGCAACGAAGTTTAGAAACCAAACCATACCTAAAAATAGATTAATGTAAAACTAAAAGTTGAAAAAAAAATCACCAAAATACTTAAATGTCTTGAGAGAAGCCTTAAGTGAAAACTAGTCTTACTGGAACATCAAACTTCAAATAAAGATATGACAAAGTTATGATGTTGAAGTTACTGGGGCTACATTTTTATAACTAAAAATAATCATTCATATGTAGTTCAACTTACAAACCTGTACAGCCATCACACAAAAGGTAAGTAGTTTTCCTTGTTAATTTGTATAAGTAATAGATAGGTGCAGGAAGGATAACCGCACCTTCAAAGATCCAATCTTCTCAAGCAATGTTGCCAACTTCACTGATTTTATTGGTGGATGGCATATCTACAATACCAAACAAAGAAGAATAACATCACTAAAAGCATTTTTAATATATTTTACAACATTTACCAATTAGTCATGCTTCATTTAAAAATATGTCGCAAGTAAATACATTTTCTTCAGCAAAAGGAAGTTGGAGACGAAGTTCGCATGACCTAAAATTCAAGCTGTAGAAAGGCATGCATCAAGAAGTCACAAGCTTCCGCATCAATGTTTATTTACGAAAATTTTTATCCAAGGTATTTAGGTAGAATATATAAATATATCAGTATGTAGACAGTATTTAACATCATACTTGCAATATTGGTCAAAAAAATTAACTTCATCGGGACTGCTGGACCATGTTAATGTGTCTACCATGTAATTTATCCCCCTCCTTACCAAGATTCTCACACTTCAATATTACCAAACACAAATTTTAATATCCAAATTCAAAGTAAAACTATTTTTTATCTTCCCCGGTAATCTTTAGCCCAATACTGTTCGTACGGTTTAAAAACTCAATGCTTAAACACTGTTACTAAAATTTCATTAACATTTTTTGTTACAAATACCATAAAAAATTAATGTGCGTTCACCTAACAGCATAATTAGCTCAACATTAAATCAAGGGGTCTGGAGTGAAAAGTAATGTTAAAGACATAAGATCCATTTATGACTTCAACTAGCAACTTAGACTTTTGAGATAGCTAATTCATGAAAATAAACTAAAGACTAAAGCTTCAATTAGTAAATAAGCAAAGAATAAGACATTAACTAGGATTCAGGTTCAATGAAATTGCCCTCAGCCTAAGCAAGCTTGGTCTTAATTAGCCACCAACGTAGAAGTGAATGCATTGCAGAGATAGTGTCCAAGCAGTAGTTGACTTCTAGCACAATTTTATGTGTGCTTTTCATAACATAATAGAACAAAAAAGCACCATGTATAAATATAACCTCTTTGAGACTTTGAAAAGTGGCAGATGCTCTTCCACCACGAATATCCCATACATGCACGAGCCCATGTTTTCCAGCACCATAAATAATCTGGAAAGGATAGAATAATCACAGTTTGCAAATTCTCATGTACTGACTGAACAAAGTAAAGGTGTATTCTAAAATTCGATCAAACCAAAACCCAATTCAACTGCACGTGAACTATGTTAGTGACAACAATTTTAAGTGGACCAGGAGATTTGGACCACTGCATTAAAAATTAAACACTTGTGTTGGGACAAAAGTGTCAATATTGAGGATATTTCAGTATCAATCATTAATTTACTAGAAGTCTATATCAGGAACTTAAATTCTTAAATGTTCAATATTTTATTCAATTGATTTTTATTTTATATTTTAGAATCCTTAACATGTGTTTAAGGACACATTTGGGCCTTTGTCTAAAAAAGGGAAGGCAGTAACTGAGCTTTAAAAATGCATCACTCCTAAAGAATTACAAAATTACTCTATAGACTAGATACACAATTCCTAACCTGATTATCTGCATTTAATTGGATGCTGTTAAGCGTACCACATGAAGCAGACGCAAGCTCAAGGCAAGGTAGAGAGTTCACTCTTCTATCCCAGACATTAATCGCACCATGTGTATCAGAAGCAAGTATCCTGTTGAAATTTGCCAGCAAATTGAGAAATGCACAATGATGCAAAGAATTAAAAGATTGGTAAATATGTGTTGATTGTTAATCAAACTAATGTATCTGAAGAAATCAGTATTTAATAACTCATTGAATCCCTATAGTTGTACATATTTTACCTTTAGTCCTCATACTTAAAAAATCGTTCTTTTTAATGCTACACATAATACCTTCTAGTCCCTACACTAGAGAGATAAAAAAATAATATGTTAAAAGACCTGAGTAATTAAACCTGAAATCAATATGTACTACCAAAGAGTAACCAAACACTAGTGCCGTTGCCATTTTTGTCAAACAGATCGGCCAATGGGAAATAATAATAGTAACTTCAAAGAACATGAGTCTCTTGGACAATCTTTGAGGAGATCCTCTTGGTGAGTTGGCAAATAACTTTCGTGTGGAAAAACATGAAGAAACTTGTAAGCTCCTGGAGATAAAAGCCTTACAGTAGACCTTTGCCTAGCCTTCAGGATCTAGGCATATCCCAGTCGATATCTGATATTCTGGGACTAATCTTTACTTCCATTTTTATTTAAAAAAGCAACCACCCACAAGTCCAGGAGTTTGGTCAAGTTTGAGCCTTAAATCAAATATTAGCTCATTGCATGTTCCCATGGTGAAGCTTCTGATAATAGATACAGATTTTAACTAGTAAAACGATTACAAATATCCTATTTCTTGGGCCGAATGCAATTTCCAGATATTTATGTTTAATTACAATTTTATTCGGCACTAAAACGCCAGAGCCTGTGATGAATAAAGGGCAGAAGAGACATTTTGGCCGTAAGAACCTTGCTTACATGGCAAGAAAGGAGGGAAAGAAGGGGAAACACTTACAGCGAAGGATAAAACAGAGAGAAGGCACGTAATCATTTAGGAAGTCGTGGGTGGCTGTTGTGGTAGGGCAGAGAAACCACACTTCTCTGATACTTTCAGTTATATTTCTGTACTTTCTTGCAATTTTCCTACTATAACTAGAGTTCTATTCTCTGAATTATGCTTTAATCCCTGTAGCGAATTCCAGTTCCTATCAAATTCATAGTAAGGAAAAATCTGGTATATAAACTAAAATTTTAGAACCTATCCACCTGTATAAATTTTAGAACATTTTAGGAATTGTTAAATAATCACACATTTTGTCCAACGCATTAGTTTAGTATTTATGCTTTTCTCTTTTTTTCTGTTTACATATATTTCTATTACATATTTAGGCGTCATAAATATAATAATGGATAACAGTATTAGGAATTTCATTATTCCAGACAAACAATTCTTTTAAATTGGGTCTAGGTTACCAACCTTGTGTCATTTGACGTAAAAGTGACATCAGAGAGACCTTTGTGCAAGGTGGATCCATTAACTGTGGCTGTACGTCTTGTTCTTAATACCTGTATTAAGTAATTCAAGAGCCAAAAATTAGTTAGCCAAGCATTAAAAAAGTAAAACGAAGTAAAAAAAAATATGATGAAATTTGCAGTTTCCTGGCATATCCCTTAAAAAAAGTAAAAGAACAACTTGTGATTTGATAAAGTAAATAGATGATCTCATGCAATATGCATTCGCTTCCAAAAGGCACTAGTATCTACCGTGTGCTTCCTGGTTCGTTTGTATAATGCATCCAAAAGAAATCGGTAGCAATATACTAAACCGGCTTATTTGGGGTAATAATTTGATGAAGGTTGGTAAAGGTACTATATGTTTTCATTAACAACAAATAATTTGACAAAAATTTCAGAACAATGGACAAGGCTTAATAATAAAGGAATGATGGAAAAAGAAATTCATATCAACTGAATTTGGAGTTGTGCCAAATATCAACAGTAGATAGTAGAAACATTGAGATTTTGGGAAGAAAAGAGCTGGTCCCATAAAGTTAATGTAAACAGCATTTAACAAGTACGATAACAGATAAGAACGGAAATTACTTCAACTGGATCGGATGAGACATATCCAATATCGAATATTAGTACTTCATTACTTTTGACAGATGCACAAACAACCTGAAACGAAATAGTAAGACAGAAGTGCAAATAGAATATTGAGTAGTCTATAAAAATAAAGCTATTACTAATGAATTCGACAAACCATCAGTCCTAGAAAACACGTGATAAGCTTGATAAATACTTGGTATTTAAGCTTATTAACCTCTCTTATTTGTTTTTATTTCATGTGTTTGGTGTTTATTTCTTAGGTAGTTTATTAGTATTTTGTGTTTTGTTTAGTTAGAAGTATTTTTCTTTTCTTAGGTCATTGTATAGGTAATTGTATAGGAAAATGGAGGACTACTAAGCTGTCTGTCAGGACCATCTCGCCCAGCCAAAGCCCCCCACTCGCCCAGCGAGTCGTCTGTCTCGCCCAGCGAGACATAGCAATTGTGTGGCAGTTAAGTGATCTCTCGCCCAGCGAGAGATAAGACTCGCCCAACGAGCAGACAGTTCTGGTTGGATAAGTTTCGAGAATCAAAGGAAAGGAGTTAGTTCTTTTTGTTGTAAAAACGCAGAAAAACTCGAAAGCTTCGGTCAAGGGGCACCTTGTGGACGAAATTACAACGAATTCTTCCATCTATTCAGTGAATTCTTCCATCTATTCGTGCGAATTCATCTAATCTCTATTTTCATTAGGATTGGATGTAATGAATTCATACACTATGTAACTTTTCCTATGCAATATAATCTCCTTCGTATTCAATTGTTCTATCTTGATTATTAATGTGTATGATAGGAATATCATGTTATTTGTTGTTACTAAATCATTGGAAAATGAATTTGTAACTAGACATGGATAGAACATCCCAAGAGTTATGATCTAGGAATAGACATTATCTTTTGGTCATTCTAAAAATGTGATCTTAATGCAAATTGTATGCTAAAATGGCTAAGGAATTAGAGTTTTAACATATGATTTAGAACTTGCTTTTAAGGGATTAGAGTAAGTATGCTTTTAACATGAATGTGAGTACGGAGAGATGTATATATTGTGTAGCGTTATATTAAGTTGATTCATGAAATCCAATCCTAATGATGACTTTTACCGAATCACATCTTTGTTTTTATAATTTTGCATACTTTATTGTACTTTGAATTAAAAATGTTTTTCACAATTGCTAAAATTAGTAAATAATCACAAGTAGATTAACAAGCACAAATCTCTTGGGAAATCGACACTTGGACTACCATTTTACTACTTGAAAAGCGCCAAAAACTTGTTAACTTATTGACAAGTGTACCAATTCGTTTTCAAGTAGTAAAATGGTAATCCAAGTGTCGATTTCCCAAGGGATTTGTGTTTGTTAATCTACTTGTGATTATTTACTGATTTTAGCAATTGTGAAAAACATTTTTAATTCAAAGTACAATAAAGTATGCAAAATTATAAAAATAAAGATATGATTCGGTAAAAGACATCATTAGGATTGAATTTCATGAATCAACTTAATGTAACGCTACACAATATATACATCTCTCCTACTCACATTCATGTTAAAAGCATACTTACTCTAATCCCTTGGAAGCAAGTTCTAAATCATATATTAAAACTCTAATTACTTAGCCATTTTAGAATACAATTTGCATTAAGATCACATTTCTAGAATGACCAAGAGATAATGTCTATTTCTAGATCATAACTCTTGGGATGTTCTATCCATGTCTAGTTACAAATTCATTTTCCAATGATTTAGTAACAACAAATAACATGATATTCCTATCATACACATTAATAATCAAGATAGAACAATTGAATACGAAGGAGATTATATTGCATAGTAAAAGTTACATAGTATATGAATTCATTACATCCAATCCTAATGAAAATAGAGATTAGCTACTCCTAATCATCTAGAACATACGGATTTGATGAATTCGCACGAATAGATGGAAGAATTCACTGTAATTTCGTCCACAAGGTGCCCCTTGACCGAAGCTTTCGAGTTTTTCTGCGTTTTTACAACAAAAAGAACTAACTCCTTTCCTTTGATTCTCGAAACTTATCCAACCAGAATTGTCTGCTCGTTGGGCGAGACCTCTCACCGGGAGAGCCTTATCTCCCGCTGGGCGAGAGATCACTTAATTGCCACACAACTGCTATGTCTCACTGGGCGAGACAGACGGCTCGCTGGGCGAGTGGGGGGCTCTGGCTGGGCGAGATGGTCCTGACAGACAGCTTAGTAGTCTTCCATTTTCCTATACAATTACCTATACAATGACCTAAGAAAAGAAAAATACTTCTAACTAAACAAAACACAAAATACTAATAAACTACCTAAGAAATAAACACCAAACACATGAAATAAAGACAAATAAGAGAGGTTAATAAGCTTAAATACTAAGTATTTATCAAGCTTATCAACATGCACAAGGACTTACGAATCTGATAACTTCATTTAAAATAGTCAAATCATCACAAGATTATCCTTGACTTACAACAGACAAGCTACGACATAAAGAACTTCAAAAGATAAAACCAAAACATTTTACATGGAACATGTAATGGACATCATTTAGAAACAATCAAAGATTAATAAAAATCCATGGTAAAATGCGGAGTGATAAGGCAATTTAATTAAACCTCATCCTGATTAAGAGGATTCCATCTGACTGCATCAAGTTGTCGATTTAGTGACAGGTGCATTAAATGTTTGCTTTCATCTTCTCGCAAGCCTATCATCAAATTAATACAAAATTAGGTATAAATGATAATCAACACTTCATATGAAGTTCCACCCTCTCCTATGACTAAAATAAATATAAGGCTACTTCAATATGAAGCACGCAGCATCGAAGATTGTTAAGCACTTTTTCTTACCATTCCAAAGACATAAGGCAGTAAAAACAAGTAATATCAAACCCAGAGTAGTTATTTATGTTAAAGAATATATAATCATTGCAAGGTAAAAATAAATTGGACAAATTTGGAAGAAAATAAATTAACAGTTGGAAGGCTATAACAAAGATAATGCCATATTATTAGATTGTCAAAACAAAACATATGCGAGGAAAATTTCATACATCTAGCCAGATATAAAAGCAGGTCTGGTAAGAAAGTTTATAGGACTTTTCCTAATAATTCTTATCATTCTTTAATTAAATATTGACTATGAAACATTATCCATCTAGTCTCCCAAATTTGATCAGTATTTTCAAAATAAGCAAAACATAACCACCAAAACAGAACTTACAAGTTAACTCAGGTGTCTGGCAATAAAGAGTTTCAAAGTCGTGAACTGTTAAGCAACCCGATTTGGTCACAGACACCAAGTATATTCCCTGAGTACAATTCAAAACATGGATGGAATATTTGAAACACCAAAGCAATGGGAAAAAAAATAAGACGAAGGGGTTATAAAAACAATACGTTAATCAAATTTGTGTACTTCTCACAGTAAACAAGAACATACTCATAAAATCACTGGTGTGGAGAATTCACGTGGAGAGTGGTCAACAAGAAATAGATACATTATTCAAAAAATTATGCATATATATCATCAAGCTCGGGATAGATTATTTATTTTTCGGAGGCCTTCAATCAAAGCTTTTTCGCAAAAATATTGGTCTGTATCAATTTTTTTAGCATAAGCATAACATAGAAACTATGACATTAATTCCAATGGTAGGTCGGTTTAAATTTATGTATATCTCCGGATGAAATGCTTTTTGTTATTTTAGTATAATACATGAATTGTTTACTTGTGAAGCATTACAACGACATTTACTTAAAGCACACTCACATAACATTTCAACTAAAACATTTCGATATTAATTTGTATTTACCTTGTTGTCAAAATCTACTGCAGAGATGCCTTGCCTGTTAACAAACATATGTAAGCTATTTGTTGAGAGAAATCATTAATGCCACGAAAAGTAACACACTGGAACATTTCATGTCTACAAGCGCACGCCATTGCTAACTACCAATTCAATACTTTTCCATGAAAAACATGAACAAGTTTCAAATACACTGACCATAACAAGAATTGCCAGTAAATAAAAATAAGCATAGAAAAAACCCAAAGCGTTTTATGCTCATAAAATAAAACATCTTACAATAGAAATCAACCTAAGATAAAACGATCATGTCAAGTTTTCCAAACTGAAATTTCATAACAAACAAACAAATATGAACATGTTTTGCATTTACCATTCTAACCATTCAAGATTTCCAACCATGATGAGCATGCCTTAAACTAATTGAGATGTAGAAAGAATTAGTAGAGCTTCATGATCAGAGTCCAAGAACTACCAACTTGAAAAGTATATTTCAGAAAAAAAAAAAATATGAATTTTAATTAAGTCATTGTAAATCAGTACAGGAAGGAATACATGCATATAGATAGAGAACTCTGACACCTTAATGATTATAATAATTTTTTAAATTCATATATTCTCCCAACTGTAATAATTACAATAATTGTTAATATCTTCATTCGTGTCATAAAAATCAAAGAAGCCAGAATACTAACTTTCTAAATGGGAGATGGCCATCACCATTTGCCTCACCAACCAATCGATTTGTCTGTACATGCCCAAAAATTTTTGCATTGAATTAAATCACCCAAGTGGAGTCATATGACCAATAAGCAAAGTTATCAGTGCATACATGAGACTGGCATGGCAAACCGTCCACTTGATACAGATGCGGAAACACTCCAACCTTTACAAAAATTAAACACAGCTTAAAAAACACAGTGCACACCAAAAAAAAAAGTACACAGCCAAAAACTTAATGACCGAGAAAAGCCAGACAAACCTCAGAGTACGATCGAATTAGCAGATCCAACATCTCATGACGGTAGTTACGCTCAAATCTCCCATTTAGTTCAACCGAACTCCTCTTCCATTGCCTCCTCCTTTTGAAATTTTTAATCACTAAGAACTCTCAAATACCTACTGAACAAAAAGGATAAACAGACGACAAAATTACCTTGGAAGTGGCCGAACACTTTCAATCGAGGGTTTACGCGAAACCAAATACTTCTCCATTTTCCCGGGCTTCTTTCCCAACGAAGACGCATTTTGTATCAATATAAAATATCAACAGCGAAATGAAAATTTTCCGCCACTCCTTCCCGCCAAAAATAATTGGGCTCAAAAATAAATGAAACAAATCAGGCCCAATAAATTAGCCCAGTCCAGTGATGAAAAAATCTTGTTCTTCTAAATACAATGATAACAAATCATTAGACAGCATTTCATTTATCCATACTATGCAATTAAAAAGATAACCACAGAAAATTTAGAATAAAACAATATTAAAACAATTCACGCCGTAAATTCAATATAAAATCCAACAAAATGGAAAAGATTATTAAACAAATATGAAGAAGTAAAATATTGTCATAGAAAGATTCAACATAATTCGTTGGCCATAACATAATGATTTATCGAATCAAATCACAACGAAACAAGGTGTTTCTCACTACAGAAAAAGAGGCATCTGATTAAAACCAACACTACTAGAAAGCAAAAAGCCTTTTTATACATTATCTTAATAAACCCTAAGCCCTTTCTCCCCTAATTCTGCGTGCAAGCTGAATGTCTTTAGGCATAATGGTAACTCTCTTGGCATGAATGGCACAGAGATTGGTATCCTCAAACAGTCCAACAAGATAAGCCTCAGCAGCTTCCTGGAGAGCGGACACAGCACTGCTCTGAAAACGAAGATCGGTCTTGAAATCCTGAGCAATTTCCCTAACCAGCCTCTGGAATGGAAGCTTCCTAATCAGAAGCTCAGTGCTCTTCTGATACTTACGGATCTCTCTCAGAGCCACCGTACCAGGCCTGAAACGGTGAGGTTTCTTAACACCACCAGTAGCCGGAGCAGACTTACGAGCAGCCTTGGTGGCAAGCTGCTTCCTAGGAGCCTTTCCTCCGGTAGACTTCCTTGCAGTTTGCTTAGTACGAGCCATTTCAAGAACTGATAGAAAAGGAAAAGAGATGCTAGTAGCTAGAATGAAGGAAGAAGAGAAGTGGTGAATTTGTTTGAGTGAGGGGAGAGTATTTATAGGGCATTGTGAAAAAGGTTGAGCGGGAATCTTTGTGATGTTATTTTAAGTTTGCGAAATTTTGAAATAAACGCCAAAGAGTGAAATTCATGAGATGGAAATCCACGGATGTTGTACTCCTCAATCAATGGCACAGATAGCGAGCGATCCGTGACACTCCTTAACAACCAATGGCTACATGCCACGTCTTTCTTTTTTATTATTATTGAATTCAATTCATGTATTTTCTCTCTTATGAGCAGAAATACAATTTATATCTTTGGGTGTGAATTGTAATTAAACAAATATATATGAAGCAGTTAAAGTTATAATATCTACCCATCTATTTATATATTCTTTCTACGGATATTTAATCTTAAAAAAAAATTAAGATAAAAATAAATAAATAAGTTAATTCTTGGCCTGCCGGATTTAGAATATGTGATGCTTTTTTAAGACCGTGTATTTAAACACTACTTTAAACATAATATTAATTTAAATCAAATTAGTTGTAAGATGAAAATGTGGGATAAATTATCAGTCTAGAGTCAGGAGCATAATTTTTTCAAGTTGTTGATAAGTGCATATCAGTGTCTAAAAGTTCATATATTGCTTATTTTTTGACAGATTATTTGTTAGCTTACTAAAATGTTTCATTTATATATAATAATATAATAATATATGTCTTTGTTTCTCTAAAATATATAATATATAATAATAATGTATTTTTATTATTATAGTAAAAAAATTATTGTTAGTATTCAAAAATTTATTTTTCTTAAAGATAAAACTCAAATAACTGTTAAATTTATAAATATAGTTTCTAATAATTTTTTTACCTACTTACTCACTTGTTATCATTTAACAATTTTGTTATTAAGTTACTGAAACTCAAAAGAAAATCAATTTAAAATTTTAACTCCAGTATTTTATTGTCCATGTTTTCAATTATTTAAATTTAGAAAATTTATCAACCATATTTGAATTATGTTAATCTTTGACAAAAATAGGAAATACATCCTAGTTAAACTTACATTTTTTTAAAAGAAATGAGAAATAATTTAATGGGTATAGTGTGATTATTTACATCATAAATTAATTAAGTAACTGAAAATTTTAATTTTGATTTAATTATTAATAAATCTAAATAATTTGAAAAAGTAAAAATAATTTATCTACTAAATATTTGTAACTTTTTTTATACTTATAATTAGATTAAAATATATATTCATTCTTGTTGTATCGGTATCTAAATGAAATATATTTTTTTATGTAAGGCCCATTTTCTTTATTTTTTTTCTTTTTCAGCCCTAATGTCAGTGGGCCGTCCTTGTAGTGGGCCTAAGGCCAGCCCAAACACATATACCCTTAGGTCTGCCCTAAACCTAAGGGGTACCCTACAACTTTCAGAACCTTTGTCCTTGCTTGGAGCTGCAGCCGTCACCCTTCTGCTAGGGTTCCGCCCCCACTGTCGTTGAGCCAGTTCGAAGCTTTCTCTACTCCACGTAAGTACTATGCTAGCCATCCTCGTCTCCATGGTTCTTTCTCGTTTCTTTCCGTTAGGGCTTCCAAATAACCCATATTGTGCTCCTGTTTCCCTATCCTTTCAGTTTTCCATTCGCCCCTTGAGCTGTTGTGCTCGTGTGTTCGGTGTCGTGGGAGTGTCGGAGCGCTTTGCTAACTTATTCCAGGTACGGGAAGTTAGGGTTATGGTTTCGAGTCTCTTTTTGAATGGTTTGTGCATTATTTGTTGAATGTATGGTGGGATCGGTCATTTGGGTGTGTGAGAGTACCTTGCATGTGATGTTTGGCCGAAAATCATGGTCGTACAGTGAAGAACAGTGGCGAGACCTGTTAATCTCGCCCAAGCGAGTCCATCTCGCCTAGGCGAGATGAAACAGGGAGCTCGCCTAAGTTTTTTGCGCGAAACGTCGCCCGGGCGGCTCGCTCAA
>Ga0214543_1006252_pt1 | contig 21318 bp, 16 predicted proteins | sample CNSS2metaG_FD_160094 | JGI IMG/M metagenome (GOLD analysis project Ga0214543, IMG submission 160094) | Root nodule microbial communities from cowpea collected in UCLA plant growth center, Los Angeles, California, USA - CNSS2 | ecosystem: Host-associated > Plants > Roots > Nodule | place: USA...
ATATATATATATATATATATATATATATATATATATTATTTGTGTTTTTTCTAGTTATGACATTCAATATGTGAAATTTATTGAGATTATTGAATGATATATTAATGCAAATTGAATTTTTATTTTGGTGACACAACGTGGAGGTGCAATGTCATGAAAATCTACTAAACAAAATGTTGTTTCACTATATACCATGAAAGTAAAGATTGTTGTTATAATACTAGTGTTGCTCACCCAAATATTTATTATCTATAGATATATCATTATTAAATAAACATATACCTCCTATTATATTACATTGTGAAACTCAAGTTGCTTTACATTAAACTTATAGCAAAAATTTTATTGAACAACCTCATACATATTTTGTAATTCTAGCCAGGAAATCCAAACAAACATAAAATACAATATGTCTATATAAGTAAAGACAATCCAAACAAACATCAATAATAATATATATACAAGTAATGTATTCAAACTAGAATTTATAAAAAAGAACACATGATAAGTACGTAAAAACAAGTCCTAATAATCTACATAATGTTCAAAATAATTTTCTTCTTCTTGAGGATGTTGTTGTTGTTATGGTTAGGCCTGTGGTTGACTGGAAGGGCTGGACTGAGGTGGGTTGTTGCTAGGATGGTGTTGGGCTGGACTGATGTTGTTGAAGACGAGTATAGTCATCTGGTGGCAGGAATTCCATGACTAGATTTTGGAAGCTTTGAAACTGGTGACTCAAATTTTCATAAGCTTGATCACATGCTTCTAATTGTTGCATAAGTAAGTTCATGGCCTCCTCAGCACTGGTGGAAGAAGATGGTTGGTTTTTAAGTGGGCCAAATTTTTTTATTCTATGGTTTTGTGTTGTCACCCCCAATTTGTCCTGGTATAACTGAACAATATTTTTTTGTGCAAGAAGAACTACAACATATTAGGAAAAAATATGTTTGTGATTGGATACTAGATGAAGACAATATCCTTAGGGAAAGTGTGCTTCAAAACTTAGATTTATTTGTTAGAAGTTAATAATGTACATTGTTCTTTATTGGACTATACTAATATAAAAGGTAGACAATGTATAGGATGTACATGATGTAAACTTATGTTGTAATTAATTATATTTTATGTATAATGGACAAGTGATTTCAATATATGGGTTGGCCTTATATTTCTACAATTGGAACAAAGTTTACAAAAATTGTACATATTAACCTATGTGGTCCACGTATGTGTTAGATCTGGTTCCTAATTTTGTTTCATAAACAGTTAGCCTATTCAAGTACTTTAGTGGTCATATTTGTCAATTATAAGGAAATTGATGGTGGACAAGAATTACAACTAATTTTTTATTCAAAAAAACTAGAGGGTCATAAGCTTTCAAAAATTTGTACAAAAAGTTCTTCCCTGCTCCTAAATTATTTATACATGTGCAATACTTATGTACCAGATTTTAGATCTATTGTGGCTTTTATTTTGGAAAACACTCAGCCTATTGACCTATTGAAGCAGTTAGTGATTAAGGCTTGATCCCCAGGATGATGACCCATGGCACATGCTTAGAAGAAAGGGAGTTCCTTGAGCCCTTTCTTTGCTTTTATTTTCCTTAGTTTGAATTCCATGAAGTTGGCTTAGTTGACTATTTTAAGTTGACTTGTTGACCTTGACCTTAGGTTGACTTGTTGACTCAAAGACCAGCTTAACCTAAGCCAACATGATAATATATTTTTACTTGTTTTGTAGGTTATTTAGGAGGTGATGTAGGAGAGGACAAGTGGCACATTTAGATGGCTTTTGAAGAGCACATATGGAAGAGAAAGAAGGAGCATAGGTTTCTAGAAACATCTAGAAAGAATGACCACATGCCTTGGCCACCAGGGAGTCTAGAAACATCTAGAAGGTGCATTACCTTACCTTGGCCAAGAAGGCTTCTAGAATGTGTCCATGTGCTCCTTTGTTGACCTACTTTCTAAACTCTAAGTTTCGTTATTTGCATTGTAATCCTTTTTATAACTTTTTTCTTTTGCTTAGAGATCCCTAAACACTTCTATATAAGGGGTCCTCTAACATTTGTAAAAGAGGTTGATCATTTTGGAGAAATTTAATACCTTTGTGTATCAACCATTATGAGAGTCTTCCACCCTAGGGAGTGAATGCTTTTAAGCCTTATCTTGAACCTTGATTCAAGTGGCGACACCATCACTTATATTTAGAATAGTCAATGGCTTTTCCTCTCTTCTAAAGTGGTGTGCTTCTCACATTACACCATTTCTCTCATTTCCCTTTTATGCTTTCTTCCTCTCTCTGTGTGTCTTGGGTTTTTACCATTTCATGCATTTCCATTCTTATTTTGCCTTGAATCAATCCATCACATTCTTCTCTTGAGCTTTGTGAAAGGAACCTTCACATCTAGATATCATGCTATCTTAATGTCCAGTGGAGATTTCACTTAGCTTTCTTAATCAACTCACACTATATTCATTAATCTTAAAAAGGAAAAAGATAATCCAACATCAGTTAGGGTTCATAAGCACTAACTTGTAACAACATTAGTGGTCGATAAGAAGTACAAGTCACTTCCTTTTTAAAGTAAAGTTTAACGTAACAACGTTTCAAATAATTGTACAAAAACGCTTTCCCACCCCACTTTTTTACACATGCGTAACATTTATTAATTATGTTTCTTTTGGTCTGTTTTTTTTTTGGAGAACATTCAGTCTATTGAAGCATTTAGGGTTTAAAAGCAATGAATTCTAATGACATTGGTGGTGGATAGCAAGTACAAGTCATTGGTTCTTTAAATTAAACTTTAATGTAACAACGTTTCAAAAAATTGTACAAAAAAGTCCTACGTTATAGCCCACTTATTTACACACGTGCAATACTGATCTATCCTTTTTTAAAAAACAAAAAAACTCAGCCTATTGAAGAACTTAAGTTCATAAGCACTGAATTGTAACAACATTGGTTATGGATAATAAGTACAAGTCACAACCATTTTAAAGAAAACCTTAATGTAAGAACATTTCAATTTATTGTACAAAAACTCCTATCCTTTCCTTAGTTATTTACACTTGTACAACACTTATCTATCATATTTGTTTTGGCTTTTGTCTTGAAAAACACTCAGCCTATAAAAGGCTTTGCACTCGAATCAATTGAAACAGATTTTAAGAGTAGTGCACAATGATCAAATACTTGTCTTCCCAAAATGTATGGCTATCAGTAATACCTAATTTTAAAATTGGGTATGGGAACGAAGAAAAGACTATGTACATTTCCGCTTTGTCTCAACCTCTATACCCGTCTCAATACTCATTTATCTCCATCTCTGTCTCCCTATCCCGCTTTGTTTCATTTCTAGTCACATAGAATAAGATATCAAGTGGTAAGAAGTTGAGGGATGAGTTGTGAGAGGTGCGACAAGAGTTGTAATTAACTTACTTTGATTCTTTATTCTTAGGTTCACTTGTAAATATAAGTGTTATATTGAATCTTATGTAATAGTTTACTCTTACATGTATTGTGTGATGAGATATATACATATACTATGTACACAAACATATATAGATATTAAAGTTTATTTGTGATTTTTTTTATTAAACATTTGTGTTTTACATATATTGTTTTCTCACATAAACTCATGTTAGACATCACTATGAATTTGACATCTAAGTTATATTGTCATCCTAAAGTGTTTTTACATATATTTTCCTTTATTTGAAGGATTATATAGTTTTATTAGGGTGTTTATATATATATATATATATATATATATATATATATATATATATATAATTATTAAAAAAAACTTACCATTTTGAATTATATAAATTTGATGTGAAATTTAATGAAGTAATTATGAATTATTCAACATCAAGTCAACATATATTATTTTTTATATAATAGTATAAAAATATAAAACAAATGTATAAATTTTTTATATAAGTTAACCACACTTACATTGTGTTCTTTTGAACTGAATTACTCTTCATGGGTAATTGAAAGCATTGATTTGAGGGATATATCACGTTCTTTTGTATGGAATGCAAAACGGGGCAAAGCACCGATTTGCAGGATTTCTCTCATTATAGCATCCCACTTGCTACATGAGATTTGGGAGTGATTCTCACCACTTTACTAAAATATCCTCGTTATTTTATCACCATTACACCACAATACGAGACCCAAAACGACCCATCGCAACACCACATCCACCGTTGACGCCAAAGACACCAACAACAACCACCACAACAATGTCTAATAGAGGCAGAGGCAAAGGAGTCCTTCAACTCTGTTGTAGTGAAATGCTTTAACGTCCAACACAACAACAACTTCCTGCCACAAAAAATGCAAAAGAAAAAAATTTGGAATAGGTTCCATGAAAAAGGGAACCGAGTAAAAGAAGCATGCATGAAAAAGGGAACCGATTCCAAATGAAAAGGGAATAAGTTCCAAATTCAAAGTAAATAGTTTCATTGATGTCTTCAAAAATATTTTTTTTTTCAATTAATAAATATTATGAATAATTTTATTTATTATTAAAAAAATTTCAAAAATTACAACTTATCTAAATATTATTTTATGTTACTTTTAACACAAAGGACAATTGACCGACATATCTATATCGGCAAAGGCTGGGGGACTGGTGTACCACACCGAGCCAATTTAACCAAATAATAATAATAAACAATCACCATACCTACACGCAAAATCATTCAAGTAACCGACCTGGGCTGACCTAAGCCTAACCAGCCTGAACCGGTAACATAAGACGCTAAGAGGAATAACCCACCTAGGATAGCATATGAGCAACACAAACCGCCAAAAGGAGTAGTCGGTTTGTGCCGACAACCTTAAGACACTCAGTGAAATCAAAGTCTCCTAATATCTAGTGAGCCCCTAATAGTCGAGACTAAGGGCCTGGGCCCACTTATGGCCCAAACTAGGGCCAACCCATGGAATGGACAAACATAATTAATAATCTATAAATACACATGGACCCCACGAATTAAAGGTACGCATTCATTACTCCATTAATCACCTGATTTGACTTTGAGAGCTTTGGCTGACTTAAGCTTCAGAGTCCCTTTTGCAGGTAACCCCTCCTAGGTCCAAGCCGATGTATGCAAGAAGGGGAGAAGCCAACCGAGGAGATAGCGGATATGGGTAACGTGATACTTGTGCCTAACTGATCTTATTTGTTCTCTGCAAGAACAATTGGCGCCCACCGTGGGGCACGAGACAACACCTTACTACCCATTTTTCTTCGAAGATAGTTTCAACCCGTAGTAGAGCTGGAGTTAACAAGCAAGCTGACGCTGGGCCCTCAGGACCCACTAACATCACCCCAGATCTGGGTGCCATCCTTGACGGTCAAGCCAAAATGCAATAGGAGCTGGCTGATCTGAAGAAACGCAGCGTTGATGAGATGGACAAGAAAACTCTTGCCTCAGGCGAAAGATCGAGGCCGATCCCACTCAAAAGGGAAAGGCCAAGGAGGCATCTGAAGCTGCAAGGTCCCCGGCCTTCCAGCCCACAGAAGAAGAAAGCAAGTACAACCTCACCCCTCACACCTTCACCACCACCCAACAAACACCCATTCCCTCAACCCATCCCACTCACTTCCCCTCCACCCTACCAGGGCACACCGCGGCCCCTACCCCTGCTGCTACCCTCCCCACCACCCAGGTCCCCTACAATATATCCACCATCCTACACACTACCCATGCCCCACCTTACAACCCACACTACCTCCCTGCGACCCACATCCCCCCTCATAACTTCACCTCCACCTTTCCCACTCTTATCCACCATCCAATCCCCCCCATCCACTACCACCACCCCAACCCAGACGTCGCCACCCCTTCACCTACTTCATCGCCAACACCCCCATTCCCGCCTAGTGGGAACCCTTCACACTAGACCGCTACACTGGTGAAATCAACCCCGACGAACACCTTAAAGTCTACATCACTCATGTTGCTGTGTACACCTCCCAAGACGCAGTCTTCTACAAAGCCTTTCCCACCACCCTCAAAGGCCCTGCTCTCGAATGGTTCACAACCCTTCCACCTTACTCAATCGACAACTTTGACGCCATCTCACACATCTTCTCAACCCATTTCGCTGGCAGCCGTCCACATCAAACTACTATAATCTCCCTCGTAGACATCAGGCAAGAATGAGGTGAGCCGCTCAGGGCATTCATCGATCGTTTCAGTAAGGCAGCCCTTCGCATCCCACACCTCAACTAGGAAATGATCCTCCAATGTATGGCCCTTACCCTCCAACCCGGCCCCTTCGCCAACAATGTCTACCTCGACCCACCTGCCTCTATGCACGAGCTCAAGTTGCGTGCTGCCGACTATGTTCGAATGGAGGAAATGCAGATCCTCCACACCAAATTCTGCAATGACTATGCCGCCACCACCGCCAACCCCACCCCACCACCCCCCCGCTCTGATCCCAAACCACGAGAGCCCCGTCAACTCCGCTTTACTAGATATGCTCCGCTTAATGTCCCTAGATCCCGCCTCCTTGATGAGGCCTTACAAGTTGACCTTATCTCGCCACCGCGCAAGACGACCACTCCCCTCAATGTTGATATGACCAAATATTGCCGCTACCACCGCAACCATGGCCACACTACAGAGGACTACAAAGCACTCCAGGATAAAATTGAAGAATAGGTTCATGCTGGCCACTTTCGCCGCTTCATCCGCAGAGATGATAATTCCTCTCGAGCCCGTCACCCTCCTCGATTTGACCATAAACGCCCTCCCCACGACTCTCGCCACGACAGACGCCCTACCCAACCAACTAACCAGGACCCCCAACCAGCTCGCACCGATGTTACCCCTACCGACCCCCCCTACGTGGCACTATCAACACAGTCTCTGACGGTTTCGCTAGTGGAAGATCCACCTCTTCTGCCAGAAAGAAACACCTCCGCCATATCCAATCCATCAACCATATTATTCATTCCCATCATAGACGCCACATGCCTCCCATCACCTTCATGGACAACGACTTCCATGACCTCGATCACCAGCAAGACGACCCCATGGTCATCACTGTCGAAATCGAAAACTACGCAGTTAAGAAAGTCCTTGTCAACCAGGGCAGCTCCGTTGACATCCTCTACTGGGCAACATATCAAAAACTCCAACTCCTAGACACTGCCATGGTCCCGTATGATGAACCCATCTATGGCTTTTTTGGAGAACAGGTTTCCACCTGCGGCTACATTGACCTTTACACCGTATTTCGTGACAGAGCCCAAACTAAAACCATTTCCATCCGCTTCCTCATCATGGACGCACCCACATCCTATAATGTCCTCCTTGACCGTCCCTCGCTCAACACCGTCGACATTATCGTCTCCACCCCTCACTTGGCCATGAAATTCCCTTCCCCTTCTGGTGACATTCTCACCGTCCATTGCGACCAACGCTTGGCACTCGAATGCTACATGGCCAGCTTACGCCCACAACTCCCAATCCAGCAAACCAACCACATCGAGTGACCACCTAGCTCCGGGATCGCTCTATCGGGAGAAGATCTAGAGCCCAAAGTGGGCCGAAATGTTCGTCTCGAACCTATTGAAGAAACCTCCGCCCTAGAACTTCCAAATGGCCACTCCATCAACCTAGGCACCGGATTAAACTCTAACGAGCATGCCATCATCACACCTGTTCTAGTCGGCAACACGGACCTTTTCGCTTGGTTAGTAGCTGACTTACCTGGAGTAGACCCTTTGGTAGCATCCCACAAGTTATCCATCTACAAAGAAGCCCGCTATATCTCTCAAAAAAAACACAAACTCGGCGAGGAACGACGCCTAGCGGCTAAGGCCGAGGCCGATAAGTTACTAAGCGCAAGATTCATTGAAGAAGCTCAATACACCACTTGGCTTTCTAACGTGGTCTTGGTTAAGAAAGCCAACGGCAAGTGGCGGATGTGTGTTGATTACACAGATCTAAACAAAGCCTATCCTCGAGATGCCTACCCCTTACCTAACATTGACCAACTTGTTGACGGCGCAGCGGGAAATAAAGTACTCAGTTTCTTGGATGCATATTTCGGTTACAATCAAATCCCCATGGCCGCATCCGACATGAACAAGACCGCCTTCATCATAGACGACGCCAATTATTTTTACAGAGTTATGCCTTTTGGCCTCAAAAACGCCGGAGCAACCTACCAACGGTTGATGGACAGGGTTTTCAGTCATTTGATGGGACAATGTGTCGAAGTATACGTCGATGACATGATTGTCAAATCTCCAAGCTATCACCAACACACGCAGGACCTCTCAGCAGTCTTCTCCGCATTACGCTAATACAACCTCCGCCTCAACCCCGACAAGTGTGTATTCGGTGTCGAACGTGGCAAATTCCTCGGATTCATGCTAACCTAGCGCGTCATAGAGGCCAACCCTGAAAAATGTAAAGCGATTATCGAAATGCGTAGTCCCACCAACATCAAAGAAGTCCAACGCCTCATAGGTCGTCTTACAACCATTTTTCGCTTCCTGCCCAAACTAGTTGAACAAACCCAACCCATAATACAACTCCTCAAAAAATCCGTCAGGTTAACGTGGACTGACGACTGCGAAAAAATTTTCCAAAAGCTGAAAACCACCCTTACCTCACCACCTATCCTCCACAAGCCGGATACTCATCAACCCCTGCTAGTTTACATCACAGCCACCGATCACACAGTCAGCGCCACGCTTGTTCAAGATGTGGGCGGCACACAGCATCATGTTTACTTTGTCAGCAAAACGCTGCAAGATCCGGAAACCAGATACCAAATGGTGGAAAATTTGGACCTATCCTTGGTACACGCAGCTCGCCGCTTGCACCCACACTTCCAAAACCACAGCATCACCGTCAAAATCGATTACCCAATCCAGAAGATATTGCAAAAACCAGACCTGGCAGGACAGATGTTGTCCTGGGCCATTGAGTTGTCCAAATTTAATATTCGTTACGAACCCCATGGCCCCATAAAAGCCCAATGCCTCCTAGACTTCGTTAATGACCTCCAACAGACACCCATAGAGGACCAGTGGACACTTCATGTAGATGGTTCTTCAAATCTGAAAGGTGTTGGCGTTGGCATCGTGTTAGAAGGCCCCAACGATATCCTCATTGAGAAATCCCTCCACTTCGCCTTCAAAACATCCAACAACCAAGCCGAATACGAAGCCATCCTCGCCAGCGTTTCCCTGGCCCGCGAAGTTGGCGTCGAATCTTTAACGTGAAAAACTGACTCAAAGCTTATTGTGGGCCACCTGAATGATGAATTCCAGATCAAGGACCCCACCCTTTCAGAATATTACCATCTAGTTCGTGCAGTCATTCAATCCGCTTTTGACCAAGTCCGCATCGAACATATTCCTAAGACCGACAACATCAGAGCCAACATCCTATCCAAATTAGCCAGCACCAAATTAAAAAGTCGCCACCGATCCCTATTACAACAGACACTATCCACACCTTCCATCACAAATACTTGCCAAAACCTAACCCACACCCGAGCCAACAACCTCACCCATCCCCAAGCCCACAACTGGACCACCCCTTATATCCAATATCTCTAAACCGACAACCCCCCACCAGATGCTGACAAAACTTGGATGGCTAAGGTCGTCAAATATACCATGATAGGCGATGATCTTTACAAACGCAGATATGGCCAACCGCTTCTCAAATGCGTCACTACAGAACAAGCCTAGTACATCATTAAGGAATTATACGAAGGCATATGCGGCTACCATTCCGGCGCACGTACCATGACTACCAGAATCCTTCGCGCCGGTTACTTCTGGCCGACTATGGAAGCAGACTGCCAAAACTTCGTCAAAAAATGCAAACCATGCCAGAAACATGGCAACCTCATTCATCAGAAACAAGAACAACTTCATTCTATCCTATCCCCGTGACCCTTCGCAAAGTGGGGAATGGACATCCTCAGCCCCTTCTAACCCAGCAAAGGCCAAGTAAAATTCTTGATACTAGCCGTCGATTACTTTACCAAGTGGATAGAGGCCAAACCACTAACCATCATCACAGCCCAGCAGGTCCAAAAATTTGTTTGGAAGAATATTATATGCCGATATGGTGTCCCACATACCATCATCATCGACAATGGCCGACAGTTTATAGATAAAGAACTCACTAAATTCTACACCGGGTCTAGGCATCAAACACATAACCAACTCTGTTGAACACCCACAGACCAACGGACAGGTCGAGGCGGTAAACAAGGTTATCCTAGTGGAGCTGCGCAAGCGGTTGGACAACGCCAAAGGCCGATGGCCAGAAGAACTAGTAGAAGTGTTGTGGGCCTACAGTTGTACCCCTCAATCAGCAACGAACGAGTCTTCGTTCAGCCTAGTATACGGTGCAGACGCCATGATACCCGTTGAAATTGGTGAACCATCCCTACGCCGAGAACTATACGACCCAACCCACAATCATCAAAACATGGCCACCCACCTTGACCTCCTACCTGAGCTAAGAGAAAAAGCTCAAATACGCAACTTAGCTGCCAAACGAAAAGCCGCCAGGAAATATAACGCCAACCTATGCCCAAGATCGTTCGCAAAAGGAGACTTAGTTTGGAGAATGGCCAACAGTGCAAGAAAGAAGGATGGCAAGTTCTCCGCCAATTGGGACGGCCCACACCGAATACGTGAAGACGCTAGGGGAGGAGCATACCGGCTGGAGCAATTATCTAGGGAAGAAATACCCAATACATGGAATGTGTCCCATCTCAAGTTCTAATTTAGTTAAAAACATGTATTGCATCGCACCAAACACTTGTAACCCTAGGTGCACTCTTTTTCCTCACCTGGTCTTTTTTCCCTAAGGAAGGTTTTAGCCGGGGAGGTTTTAACGAGGCACCCCAGATTCAATGAATAATACAAAGGGTTCCCAACTTTATGACCATTCATTACTTCGTTTCTCATATTCGTTTAAGTTCCCCACCCTTACCACAAGTAAGCGGCCTGGGTCGAACACCCTTAACTTGTTGGTTAAATCGTTTAAGTTCCCCACCCTTACCACAAGTAAGGGGCCTAGGTCGAACACCCTTAACTTGTTGGTTAAATAGTTTAAGTTCCCCACCCTTACCATAAGTAAGCGGCCTGGGTCGAACACACTTAACTTGTTGGTTAATTCGTTTAAGTTCCCCACCCTTACCACAAGTAAGCGGCCTGGGTCGAACACACTTAACTTGTTGGTTAAATCGTTTAAGTTCCCCACCCTTACCACAAGAAAGTGGCCTGGGTCGAACACCCTTAACTTATTGGTTAATTCGTTTAAGTTCCCCACCCTTACCACAAGTAAGCGGCCTGGGTCGAACACCCTTAACAAACAACTGAATTTGCCAAACATAAGTACTATTGACATCCGACAAACAATATAGCATACTTAAAGCATTAATCATATTAAAATAAAAGCAAAGAAATGTACGGAGTGCCACACACATGATGTACCAATTATTACAGACATAGGCTCAATAACGATTTCATATCATAAAAAATAAAAGTCCTATTCTGCCTTGTCATCGCCACCTTCCATGGCAATCGCCGGTTCCTTCTCCTCCTCGGTCGCTTCCTTCTCCACCTCCCCCTCCGGGCTACTCTCAGCCTCGTTAACGAGCTGCCCATCAACAACATCTTTATTTACATCAAACTTAGAGTCAGCAGCATCAACATCCTTATAAAAGAAGGTCGCCTGCCGCAACCCCTTCTGGAACCCATTAATATGCTCTTGGATAATACAGCCCTTCAAATCATCAAGTTCAATCTCAACACCCTCATATTTTTCCTTCAAGTCGTCATAGTCAGCCTCCAGGTCCGTTATCCTCTTATTAAGTTTTCCCTCCGAATCCAAGCAACGAACTTTCCAGGTTCCCAACCTTTTCCTCTCCTCCTCCCAACTCTCCCTCTCCTTCTTCCAAGCGGCCCTCTCCTCCGCAAACTTATCAACTTTTCCTTGTAATTCCTCCACCTTTTCCTTACCTCCCTCCTTCACTTCTCGTTGGTACAAAGACCCAACCCGGCGACTTAGTATCAATGCCTTGCTTCCAAATTCAACCATGGTCCTTACGAGATGATCTGCCTCCATACCCTCGATAGATTTGATGATTGTCTCTAGAAGATTAATAGCAATATATTTCCTAACAGACGTTTCTGGCAACTCAATGAAACTGGACTCTGGCCCTTTCGTCCCACTAGCTGACTCCGCCCCAAGTAATTCCGTCCTGACCTTCTTTACATCTTTACCCTTGTCGGGTCAAGCCGGCAACTCAGCCTTTCTCTTAGTACCGTCGTGCACGTGCACCTCAACCAGTGACTCCTACAAGTTGGGAACATTAGTGTTCCCAGCTGTTTTAGCCTTGGCGGCCATCTCCTTCCTCAACGCCTCGAAAAGTGCCAGGTTCTCCTTTCCAGATTGAGCCATGTGCCCTACAACAACACATCAAAACCCGGTTAAGTCAACTTAGAAGCATTAATACAAGTTAAGTAATAAACAGATACCTTCTATATCAATAATCGGGTGAACCGAATTATAAACTCTAACTAGACCCTTAGTGGGCAACTTATCGGTAAACTTCATCAAGACCTTCACCACCTCCTTATCAACCGCCGATAACTCGTCGATACCCATGTCCTTATATCGAGAAGGACTTCCCGTCCAGCTAAACGGGAACTTTGTGCTCCCATCTGCATTAAGGAAATGGGACCTGCCCTCCTCTTTCACCATAACTTTAAAGTATCCGTCTTTGAAATGCTTGAAGGACTTAGAGAACGCGTCCAATTTGCTGATGCTAGGACGACTCACCAAAGATAACCAAGTAGTTGGCTGGTGGGGCCTAGTATCATAGAAGTACAAAAATGCATGAGGAGAAGGTTGTAGATATAGTGATTGGCACAAAACACGGAAGGCTTGCATATAGGCCAAACTATTTGGATGCAGCTGTGTAGGTGCAACGTTCAACGCACGCAGTACCCCCATGGTAAAGTCGTTTAGCGGTAACCTCACATGCAGTTGGGAGAAATGGCACATGTACATATAAAAAAACTTCTCGGTCGCCCCCTCTTGCCCATGGCATACGCGGTCAATGGCGCTCACCCGCTCCAAGGAAACGATACCCTATTCACACTTTTCCCGATAACAGGGGTACAATTTAACCAAGAGTTCAGCAGACGAGACCATCGAAACAAAGACGATTGATTACGAACGTCAGCAGCCACCCACCCATAGACACCCTTGGCCGGTCAATTACTCTTCGCTAACTCTTCTGGAGGGTCTTCTCGCACCTCAGTCACTGTTTCCATCGGAATTCTGCCTACCATACCTGTAGAACTAGTACTTTCCTCCTCAATGTGTCTACCTATACTCCCCCCAAACTTCATACTCTCACTACTGGACGAAGACAACGATACACTATCACTACTAGACATACCTTTTTTCTGAAAAGTTGACGGCAGGAACTAGGAACTAGGAACTAGTTGGACAGGTATAACGCACACAATATCTCTAATTGTGAAATTCTCGCAAATGAACCACTAAGCATTCAGCCATCATAAAATCCAAATTTATAGGTGTGAATCCTAAATGATGAAACCTCTTCCCGCCAAAATCACAACCCATACCAATTGACACAACCATCTCAAAAGCCATGAGTATCAAAAACGACGGCGCAAAAACCCCTCTTTGATTTGACCTCTGACATCCTTTCACCTGCTACCAACCTTTTCCTGCCTTTAGCCTTAACATTGTTCATCACACTTGAAGGCTGGGGACTTGTGTACAACACCTAACCGGTCCCACTGGCATATCAACACATATCACCCTTGACCAACATACCTATATCGGCAAAGGCTAGGGGACTGGTGTACCACACTGAGCCAATTTAACCAAATAATAATAATAAACGATCACCATACCTACACGCAAAATCATTCAAGTAACCGACCTGGGTTGACCTAAGCCTAACCGACTTGAACCGGTAACATAAGACGCTAAGAGGAATAACCCGCCTAGGATAGCATATGACCAACACAAACCGCCAAAGGGAGTAGTCGATTTGTGCCGACAACCTTAAGACACTCAATGAAATCAAAGCCCCCTGATATCTAGTGAGCCCCCAATAGTCGAGACTAAGGGCCTAGGCCCACCTATGGCCCAAACCAGGGCCCAGCCCATGGAATGGGCAAACATAATTAATAATCTATAAGTACACATGGACCCCACGAATTAAAGGTACGCATTCATTACTACATTAATCACCTGATTTGACTTTGAGAGCTTTGGCTGACTTAAGCTTTGGAGTCCCTTCTGCAGGTAACCCCTCCTGGGTCCAAGCCGATGTATGCAAGAAGGGGAGAAGCCAACCGAGGAGATAGCGGATATGGGTAAGGTGATACTTGTGCCTAACTAATCTTATTTGTTCTTTGCAGGAACAGTTTCTAATTAATTAATGATTAATTTAAAGACTAATTATAATTTTTTATTCACAATAGTGACTATTTTAGTAACCAAGAATTATTTATTTTGTAAATTGGAATCTAAATTGGTCAATATAGTGACTAACAATTTTTTGTCACAAAAATTAGTTATTATTTAAGAGTTTTCTTGTAGTGTGAACTTATGAACTTTAACATCCTAGATATGTTGACATCCCATTACCTATCAATTATTTGCCATCACATGAAAATTTATTAAAAAGAAAAAAAAAATAAAAGAATACAAAGCATGGTGGACCACAAAAAAACCTAAGATAAAGTTACACTTCCCGACACAAAATATACCTATTATGAGATGAAACTAAATAAATACATGGGGGCAAAACATTATATAACTTATATTGTTATATGTGAATCCAAACTAAATTATGCAACTTACCAACATAATGATTTTCCTCATGAAAAGAAAATTTGAAGTGCATGTAGTTACAAAAATGCAAGCACCAACGTCATCTCTCTCTAAGACTCCAAGGAACCATTCGTTGGTCCAAAACACCATGACAAACTAAAGAAGAATCACTCTCCAACCAAAGCCTATGATAACACTCCATTCAAGCATGCTCCAAACCAAAAATGACCCCCATAAACTCAGCATAAATAGAAGTTTGCACCTATAAAAAAGTTGAAAACTACCCAAATATTCACCTCAACATCCTTTAAAACTACTAGCACATGAAGCTAAACCAGGACAACCCATAATACACCACCAATATTCACCTTCAGCCAATTAGCATATGAAAAATTTCATATTACGTCAGTAAATGAAACCACCAAATCCTCCATAGTTTTAAATATTTAAAATATAATTTATTAATTTATAAATCTATATAATCTTAAAATTCATTTTCATCCTTGCTATTAATAAAGGAACACTTATACTCTTTATTTTATTTTTATTTATATTTACACTTATATTAAAATTATATGTATGAATATATATATATATATATATATATATATATTAATACGAAAATTTATTTATAATTGAGTGGAAATCTATACATATATTTGAAATATAAATTCAAATTAAAAAAATAATATTAATGTATAATGCAATAAAATGTAAATACAAATACATTTAAAATTTTAAAACAAAATTTAAATAAAGTTCAATATAATTTAAATTTTGTGACATCACATTTAATAGATAAATTCTAATAAATAAAACATCACATAATCATAACATAAAATAGAACACGCGACATAAAATATATGAGAATTCGCTATTACATTTATCCAATAGAATATTGGAAAAGAAAAACCAATAGTATAGAACAATGCTATAAACATGCCCCACAAATAACACAATTTGGCAAAACGGACTACTCAACCGGGAAAGGATTCAAATAAAATAGTTCCAAAAGGTGCTTAAATAGTTATAACAATAAAGCCTAGTCTAAATCGCTGCATCTCCGCCATCCGCGTGATCACTAGAAGTTTCTACATCTGTTGCACACCAAATATTTGGTGATCATTGAAAAAAGGAAATCCAAACAGGAAATAGACACAAAGAGAAAAGGGTAAGCTAGAGAAAAAAATAATTTTTATCATATGATAGCAAACAATTCAAAGACCCTCTAACTCGATTATCATGATACGTGTAATTAGATCAGATTCACTGGTTTCTTGCACTTGTGGTGACCTCTACTGCTCTATAGATCCATTGACAATGGGTTTCACCCTACCACGCACAAGGTTAGTCCATGATCATCTAAGGCCATTATCTTGCCAAAAGACTAGGTCCTCCTACTATTCTCACCACTTAAACAAGTCTACTCTATGTGAGTTTGACTGATTCATTAGAGTGTCAGGATGCAGACTTCCTTGAATCCTTATTTCATTACATCAAGCACATAACATATAAACATTCGCATGCATCCATTATCAATTCAGACCAATCACAACAAATTTCAGTTCAACATATCTCATTATACATGCATTGTCATAGGTTCATGCTTCTAAGAGTAATTCAATCAACCACAAGTCAAATCAAAGAGTTTAAAACCAATATGCCTCATTCTCGCTCAAGCTAAAAGGTCTCGCTCAAGCGACAGGGTCCCCTCGCTTAAGCTAGACTCTCCTCGCCTGGGCGAAAGCTCAAATAGAGGGTATAGTGCATGGTTATGAGTTCTTGCTTAAGTTAGACCTTCTAACTTAGGTGAGGTTGCTCTCGCTTGGGAAAGAATTCTCGCTTGAGCTACAACTCATACAGAGGCAAAGGAGAGTTCTCTACTACTCTCGCTTAGGCTAGAGGATTCTCGCCTGGGCAAGAATAGTAGTTTCTCTACTACTCCTGCATGCAACAACAAAAATCTTGGCATCCACACAAACAATATATTTTCACACAAATCACAAGCATCATCCAATCATTAAGAACGCGAAACAGAACTAAAAACAAGCAAAATATTTTAAAAACCTATAAAACCCTAGCTTCCCTTATCTTGACTAAGAGCTAAACTAGAGAAGGAGAAAGCACTAACAGAAGGAGCACCACAACTCTAGAAGCAAACTAAAGGGCTGAAAGTATGAACACAGGAAAAAAATGAGGTTCTAAGGAGAACCTATGACAAAACCAACACATTTGAACTTGGAAAGGGAGGAAAAACAAGGGTTTGGCATTCAAATTACTTGGAGGAGGAGCGTTTGGTTAGCTCGGAGGAGGTTCTCTCAAGAGCCCTAGCTGAGCTTTAGTTACAATGAGAGCAAGAGTGAGAACTATTTTTGGGTGAATGAAGGAAAGCTTAGTGGAAATTGCAGTGCGAAAAGCTGAAGGGGTTTCTAAAAGGAAACAAGTGGGCTGGCCTTGAGCCCTTTAATTAGATCAGGCCTAAAAAGTTTTAAGACAAAAGTGGGCCTTACAAATTTAAATAAATTTAACCTTATTAAAAATATTTAATAAAAATATCAGTATAATTTGTGAGAACCTAGAAAAAACTATTTTAGCAGTGACATTGTTTTAAAATAATGAGACTCTATTATTTTAATAATAAAATGCTTAAGTATAAAAATAAATTTCATAAAGGGATCTTATTACTTGAGAACTCTTCATCTCTCTAAAAACTCTTCTCTAAGAGTTCTCTTCTCTCTCTAAGAGATCTTATTCCTTGTTCGTTTTATTGAAGATTAGATACCAGTACGGTGATCCTCTTAGCGAGTTATACTTTTTTGTCTTATCAGTTTCTTCATTTGTGTAAGTTGTTTTTATGCTTATTTCATTGTGAGTCTAGGTTCGGATCTTCGTCATGACAAAGGGGAGCCATGACTTCCATACGGTTTTTTTAATTTTACTTTTTACATAAATTCTAAAATTATATTTTCTGAAATAAAGGGAAAAAACTTTTGGTTAAAACATTCAATACCTGAAAGCTATTTTATATAATTAAAAAATTATGTCATTGAATTTTGCTGGAATAGGAGAATACATAGGCTTCTCGACTAACATCAAAGTTAGGAATTGTTTAACTAACTGGAAACTTGTATGTATAAAATAGATTATCCAAAGTGTAAAGTATTACTGTATTAGTTTTTGAAACTAAAAAAATAAATGAAAAAAGTTTTAAGATATACATAAGTGTTACACTAATATTAAAATATGTTATATCTTTTTTATTTTATAACTGAAGTAAATACTGCTAATACTAGTTAAATTCACAACAAGAGGTTGAAGATATTAATTTCATGTAAATGTTGAATACAAACCGATAACATATAGTGAGTTATCAAGATAACTTTATAATTTTTTCTTTATAATTTTTTTATAAAGGTAGCTTTTATATATATATATATATATATATATATATATATATATATTAATTTGATATAAATTATATATTACACTTTCAAATAAAATTGTATATGCATATAATAATATGAAATATTTAATTTGTAAGGCCCTGTTTTTATGCTGCCTTAATTTTAAAGGGCTATCCCAAAGTCAGTTGGGCCTAGGACTGGCCCAAAAGGAAACCAGATCCTAAGTCTGCCTTAACCCTAACTCTTGCCCACTTTCAGAAATCTGCCTCCTTTGTTCTAACAGCTGCAGCGTTACTTTGCTAGGGTTTGCTTTCCCGTCTCAACGTAAGTTACCCATCCACTCATATTCTCCCTTCCTTAGTGTAATCTCGTGTTTTTCTCAACTGGGGTTTCGTAGTGAGCTCAATCTTAAAATCTATTCCACTGGTTTCAAATTCTTAGCCTTTTCCTAGAGCTGTTGTGCTCCGTGGTTGGTGTCGACGTACTGTACTAGCTTATTCCAGGTAAGGGAAGCTAGAACCCTCCTATTTGATTGAGTTTGTATGTTGCTATGAATGTATGAGATGGTTGGCATCATTGTTTGGGTGTGAAAATATGTTTGTGGCAGGGAGAAACAGTGGCGAGGTCCGACACTCTCGCCCAAGCGAGCCTGTCTCGCCTAGGCAAGACTTGTAGGAACAGGTCAGGGCTGCACTCGAGCTCTCACTATGGCGAAAGTTCTTGTTTTGAGTGAGGCACTATCTCGATCAAGCGAGAGACGCTCGCCTAAGCGAGAACGCGTGAGAGCCTTGGCATGTTGCTCTTGTTTTAGCCCAGGCGAGGAACCTCACCTTTGCGCGAGGGGTTGTCTCGCTCAGGCGAGGAGGGCTCGCCTAAGCGATCCATGTGAAAGTCTCCCAACGCCCTTGTCGTGATCTCGCCTGAGCAAGAGTCCAATACCTAAGCGAGGGCACCCCTCTCGCCTAGCGAGGGCTCCTGGCTTGAGCGAGATCTGTTGCGGGTTGCGCTGTTTTCTTTGTTTGGCTAAATGAAATGTATTGATATATGATGTACTCTTTATAATGCATGAGGCTTGCGAAATGAAATGCATGGTATAGGCTGTGGTTACGAATTGGACTGATGTGAAACAAATGAGATGGTTGGTATTAAAGTGGCATGGTAATGAGATGAGTTGAAATTCTATATTCATGGATGGAGTATGATGAATTGGTATGGGTTTGATCTGGAACATGAAATGGATTGGTTATAATGGTTGATATAATATATATATATATATATATATATATATATATATATATGCATGACAAATCTTTCTTGATTGATTGAATATGATTGGTCCGTGTTAGTGCGTAATTCCTTGAAGTGTCTAGGTTAGATTTCAAGGTCATGCTTTAGTGGTCGGGACGTAATTCCATGACCCCTGTTAGTGGGTGTTCATGGTGGTGCCCCATCCATATAATTTGGTAAGGATTCAAGGTAAGGTTGCATCCTGACACTCTAAGGAGTCAGTTAGTCTCAGTTAGAACGGACTAACTCTTGTGGTGAGAGTAGCAGGAGGCCCGAAACTCATTAAGGGTTAACCTTGTGTGTGGGGGATTGGGAACATTGTAACACTTGTAACACTTAGATCGGGGGTGAGCAAAGATATCCACCACAAGTGCAAGCATCCGCTGAATCCGACTAAGTTATACATATCCGGATGAGTCGAGTCAGAGTCTAGTGTATTGCTTGAGAAAGTCATAACATGTTTGGATGTACAAAAATACTGCTTGGACTGGGTATTAACATGTGACTGCATGACAATTCGTTATCTACTCTAGCTTACCCTTGCTTGTTTGATTGTTTGTATGTTGTTCTTCTACTTTTGCGATGAGGTACTTTTGCGATGTTTGTATGTTGACAATGCGAGAGGTACTTGTGGTCAACAGGGGAGATATGATTTCGCTGCATAATTTACTTGGGCTAGACTTCATGTTCTTATTGGGATTTCACTAGTGTAGTAAGGGCTTTTTGCCCCGGTTATTTTCCTTATTTTGCCTCGGGTGTGGAACCAAGGCATATTGGGACGAGGCCTAAAGGCACCCCTTTTGACCTCGGTCGTTACCCGAAGCCATAGAGTTCCTTTTATGCCTCGATTCTAAATGAACCGGAGCCATAGTGTTAAGCTTCCTCGCCAATGTCACGCTCAGCACCACCACCGTGACCGCGAGTTCCGACACCGCAACAGCAACCTGCGTTCCGCAACAACAACAACATTGTCTGGACCTACAACCACCAAGGCAGCACCTGCAATGTTCACCATCAACACAGATCCACTGCTTGCACACGAGCCAGATTCAAACCATCATCAACGCTGCGCAGATCTGCAACTGCGACCAACACCTCCATTGCAGCAGCGAGAGCAAGACGCATTCTCCGCAACGCTCCAACACTGATCTGCACCATTAACGTTCACGCAAAGCTTCATTGCACCGCGACACACAACCCGCAACAACAGCGTCAACGAGCCATGGAACCTGCATTAGCCACCGCAACTCCACCATCTCCGTCGCACAGCCACATCACAGGAGAAGAAGAAGCACAGGCAGCAGCGCATACAACCATCACCACCGCGCCTGAAACAGCCATGCCAGAGGGAGAAGAGAAAGGGTACTGTTGCAAAGAGGGGCGCGGGGAAGAAGAAGAGAAAGGGGGCTCGCGAATTTGGTGCCCTAATTAAAGCATATGGCCTCGGTTATTAATTGAATCGAGGCATATAGCCCTATTTGGCACCGATTCAGACCCACCCGAGGCCAAAGAGGTAACGACTAGTGGGTTTTTGGCTTCGGGTCTGTGTAACCGAAGCATATGAGCCTCCTTTGGCACCGGTTTTTGGCGAACCGAAGCATATACCTCTCTTTTGCTTCGGGTTAAGCTGAACCGAGGCATAAAAGTTGTCTGAAATTGCAAAAATGCCACCGCGCCATTATATGCTTCGGTTCCTGGACAACCGAGGCATATAAGGCGAGGTAAAAATCAAT
>Ga0214543_1006253_pt1 | contig 21316 bp, 9 predicted proteins | sample CNSS2metaG_FD_160094 | JGI IMG/M metagenome (GOLD analysis project Ga0214543, IMG submission 160094) | Root nodule microbial communities from cowpea collected in UCLA plant growth center, Los Angeles, California, USA - CNSS2 | ecosystem: Host-associated > Plants > Roots > Nodule | place: USA...
ATTTATAGGCTTCAAAGTTGAACCACTCAATAAGCCATATGAAGAGTCTTCAGAAACTGCACTAGTAAATAGGCCATATGAAGAGTCTTCAAAACTGCACCAGTAAATAGGCCATATGAAGAGTCTTAAAAACTGAAGCAGTAAATAGGCCATATGAAGAGTCTCTAAAACTTAAGCAGAGTAATGATTAAAAATTAGTGCTTAAGTAACATGTGGTATTAGGAATTGAATGAGAACCACATATTCTAACAAAAATGTTTATAAGATTTTTCATTTACTTTAAAATTATATCTCTAATATACATAAATTAGATGCTACCCAACATTTGACTTATCACAACTGTATCTATAACAATATATAAAGGAGATTTTCTCTTTTGTGTTCACATTTCAAAATTCCAATTTTACCCTGTAAAATATAATTATTTATTAAATTTTTAAAAATTGACAGTTATTTTTATTTCCTCTTTTGTGTCCATATTTCAAAATTTCAATTTTATCTTTTAAAATATAATTATTTATTAAATTTTTGAAAATTGACCGTTACTTTTACAAATTTTTCATAAAATCGTCTATCTCTGCTTCTTCTTCGGTTTATCAATCGTTATTTTCTTATCTTTTCTGATATATTCCATTTTATTTTATATATTAACTGAATAACATTATAATATCATCACCTACTAATGCATACATAAAAAATATATAAAAAATACATAAACACATAAGCGATAGCGTCGATGTTTACGTAGTAATTATTAACTAAATTGCTCGATCCACCTAAATATAGATATTATATTTGAGCCAACAAAGAGTACAATAGACAGGGAAAAAACTATTAGACATGCATTTAATTTTACTCTAACATACAATACATACAATACAGGCACGAAAAATATTATAATCTTAATTATTGGGGTGCATGATTGACTAGCTTATTATAGAAATATTTTTGTAGTTCATAGATAGGGAAAAAATTCCAAATAATTGCAAGTGAGATTCTCTTTCCTTGTACATGTAATATAATTGAATATGGCACGTGCTAGTGAGCAATGTATAAATTTTAGGTGACAGTAAGGGGGATGCGTTATTACTATTTTAAACTTTTAAATAAAATTATTAAAATCATCAATTTAGTTGCACTTCTATTTTTTTGTTAAAAAAATTGTTGTGAAAATGATGCATGATCCACTAAAGTCCACCCATCATCACTGACATAACTTTAACAAGTATATTAAACGAATATATTAGTAATTTGGCAGAAAATGATTTATTATTCTTGTACAAATTCTTGATTTAAAAAATTTCATATTTAGTTTTTTTTTTCTTCAAAATGTTGTATAGAAACCATGGAAAAGCCAATTTCAGCAATGAGTCACAACATTTATAAGCATTAAAATATTGGGACCAGTTTGTTCCTATTCTGTTCATCATCAAAGGAAAATCCGATGGTGAATCTTTTTTCAAGAAAGAAAATAAGAAAAAAAAAGTGAGGCAAATTTTTAAGTATTCAATTATAGAGAAAATAAACTATTAGAAAATTGTAAAAATTTATCCGATGGTTATGTTAAAGTAGTTGTAACATAAAAATGAGTCAATTTATCTTGTACTCACTATTCACACAAGTTAATAAAAGGAGGATCGACTGATTGATTTACCATGATATCGTCATTATATTTTGAAAAACTATATAAATAAAGGTATTGTGATGAGTTGGAATGAGTTGGACCTGGAGACATGAAAGATATTGGCTTTAAAGGATTGCATCCTGACACTCTAAGGGGTCAGTTAGTATCACTTAGAGCAGGCTAACTCCTGTGGTGAGAGTAGCAGGAGGTCTGAAATCCATTAAGGGCTAACCTTGTGGTGAGGGAAATTGATTCATTGAAACACTTGTAACACATAGCTCGGGGGTGAGCAGATGTATCCACCACAAGTGCAAGCATCCGCTGAATCCGACCATGGTTATATGTATCCGGATGAGTCGAGTCGTGTCATAGTGTATTGCCTGAACAATCATAACATGCTTGGTTGATTTGAGTGTATGGTATTGTGGAATTGTATCTGATTTTATGGATGAAATCTTTTGTGTTCTAGCTTACCCTACTTTCTTTGTTATGTGATCTGCTGTGTGGTACTCTCTTTTGCGATGATCATCAACTTGTTGGTGTGAGCAGATGCGAGGAACACCCGTGGGCAATAGGTGGTGGAGATTTTGCTGCATAGTCCGCGTGGACTGGTTTATATTTCTGTATGAGTTTCTCTAGGGCTACGACCCACATATTTGTTCGTCCTTAGATTTATGTACTTTTGGTTAAACTCTTCATCTAGTTTTCTTTTGGGCATCATGGTGTGCCATGGGTTGTAAGGAGTTGAGTTTAAAACTCCCAGACTGCACTTTACGTTATCTTTCTTGTAACGCTTCCTTTAATTTCGCGTACTTAATTAAATGGGGTGTTACAAATATTAAAAGAATATGAAATTTTATTGATATAAAATGATATTGTAATTAATATAAAATAATATTATGAATGATATAAAATAATAAGTAATTTATTGAAATTGTGTTACATAACAAAACTAATTTCATCAATGATGGTGATAAGATCGTCTCTTAATTACTATAGGTGGTGACATAGAAATAATCAATAAGTATATTATTCAACAAATTTCTAATAAGAACAATAAGAATCTGTCATTATTATATATTAACTATAATTAGGGATGACAACGGGTTGGGTTGGGCACGGATAGTATCTCCCCACAACCCGACTCGAAAAAAAAATCCGTCTGCTATCCGCCGGTTTACCCGTCGGGTATTCGCTTAAAAAATATCTGCGAATATTTTTAAATCCGCGGATACCCGATGTAACACCTCATTTAATTTATAATCATGATTAAAGGAAGTGTCACACAGGATAATACAGAAACATAGTCCTGGAGTTTAAACACTACTCCATACAATAACTAAGGCACACAACTATGCCACAACTAAACCAGATACAATGTTCATCAGTAATCAAAATAGGAAATTAAAAGACAGACTAGTACATAGGCCATAGCCCCAAAAAGAAAGTCCAAAACAGTAGAATTCAGCCCAGATGGCTAAGCAGAGGAATCATCTCTTCCTTGTTGACCTCGAGTACCTCTCACATCTGTTCCCATCAATAAATTGATGATCATCGCAAAAGTAGAAGAACAAGATACAAGGCAATCAAACAAACAAAGGGTAAGCTAGAGTAGAAACAATTTATCAAGTAATCACATGCTATTACACAATCCAAACAGTATTCATTAACCAATCATGTTATGACTTCTCAAGCAATACACTAGACTCAGACTCGACTCATCTGGATTACATATAATCTGGTCAGATTCAGCGGATGTTTGCACTTGTGGTGGATTACCCTGCTCACCCCCGAGCTAAGTGTTACAATTTTTCAATCCCCACACACAAGGTTAGCCCTTAATGAGTTTCAGACCTCTTGCTACTCTCACCACAGGAGTCAGTCTGCTCTAAGTGAGACTAACTGACTCCTTAGAGTGTCAGGATGCAACCTTACCTTGAATCCTTACCAAATTATATAGATGGGACACCATCATGGACTCCCACTAACAGGGGCCATGGAATTACGTCCCGACCATTGAAGCACCACCAGGAAGTCTCACCTAGAGACTCGTGAATTTACGTACTAACAACATACCAATCACATTCCAAACAAACAAATAATATTGATCATGCATTTAACACCTCACGCCATCCTTTGTAACCCATCCTCATTCATATTCCATGTTGATTTCATACCATCCCATTCCTCCCAATTCGGGGATATAGAACTTCACCTCATACCAATACCATGTCGTCAATGTAACATTATTGCTCATACCGAATTCATGACCACATATATAACCAACCATTTCATTGAAATCGCATACCAAGATTTATCCAAGTTCATCATTCACAATCCATGAATCACATCACTCATGCAAATTCATTCATCTCATACTTTATAAATGCATACCAAAACATACATATATTGCAAAATAGTATTCATCCCAAATAAATGAGTGCCAACATTTAAGTACCTGCAATATCATACAATCAAGCACAACACACAACCATAATTCTTACACCAAAATTCCTAAGAAAATTTATTATCACAAAACCAAAATCACTGCAGTAATGCGTGACACATTTCTCAAGTTACAGACATCTAATCGACGATCCAACGGGTCAAACCATAAAATAGCATGTTATGAACCAAATGTCAAAAGTTGAGCTCAATCCAACGGTTAATGAGTCAGGAAAGTCAATTTTACTAAAACTGCGCATATCAGAAAAATACACAATCGCCCAGCGACCAAGTCAACTCGCCCAGATCCAGAATACGAGAAATAACGTCAAATATCACAGTTTCATGAATATTTGAACCCATAACTCATACATATACCAAAAACTAACGTTTTCCCCAATCTTTTCTCATATTTCACAAAATATTAATCGCATAAAATAAAAATAACGTGAAACCCTAACTTCCCTTACCTGGAAAGATCTAGTCCAAGTGACTCGTATACCCAACAGTGAGCACTACAGCTTCGGGGACAACTTAGTGAGCTGGAAAAACAGCGGAACGGAACAGAACAAGGTTATTGAGGTGAGTCCCCAAGAAAATACGAAAATAAAGCGAGAAGAGAACTTCTACGAGCCTAGAAGCAACTTACATGGAGTGGAAGAGCTTGAGCTTGCTTGGAGATGATAGGGAACAAAACCCTAACAGAGCTTTTTGTTGGGAAGCAAGGAGAGCGTGAGAACGAATGTTTTCTGAAAGTGAGTGAAACTAGAGTGTTAGGGCAAATTAGGGTCTTTGTCTCCCTATGGGCCAGCCCTAGGTCCAAATGATTTGGGGCAGCCTTTTTAAATTAGAGCAGAAATAAAAAGAGGGTTTTACACCCGATACTCCCAAATATTTTTAAAAAATATATTTTATAAAAATTTTAATATAAAATTATAAAATTAAAATATAAATTAAATTATAATTATAATTATAATTAAATTTGATATAATAAAATATACTGTTAATTTTAATTTTAATTAAATTTAACTTAATAAAATATAAATTTAATTTTAATTTAATTTTTTGTGGGTAACGGATACCCACGGGTACAAATAGTAGAATACTCGTACCCGATCCGTTTATAAGCGGGTATTAAAATACTCGTTACTCGCTACCCGCGGGTAATAAATACCCGTGGATAGTAACTATCCACCGCAGATTTTATTCACGGATATCCGCGGATATGAGTATTTTTACCATCCCTAACTATAATATCATTTTATATTATTAAGATAATTTTAAATTTTTTTAACGTGTAAAGATAAAAAACAATATAATATAAAGTTAAAAAGTATACTAAATGAAAAAATAAAGTTAACTAAAAATACCTAAATTTATCCATAAAATTAAAATATCATTAAATCTAGCAAAAAGAAACGGATAAAGGTCTATAACAATAAGATAATATCGATATTAATATAAGATAAAATATCTTATATACTAGCCTTTTAATAAAAGAAGAAAAAACATACTTAATTAAGATTCTTTAATTTGTATCAACAATATAAAAAGAATATAAAAAGAATTAAGCCTCTTATATATTTAAATTAATATAGGTTAAATCTAATAATAAAACTTTAAATAATTCATATAAAAGTTATTATATTCAGTTTAAAATTTTTCATGTTTCTCTGAAGAAAATAATAAGTAATTTAATTTTAATTTATAAATAACAATATAACTGGTTTAATATTTTATTTTATATATTTATTTAAATTTTTTTCATAATAAATATAGTTTAACTACATTTTATAAAATGTAATTTTTATTATGAGTTTAGCGTAGTCTTTTATGTTTGTATTCATTTTTTTCATAGTTTTTTGTATAATGACAAATAATTGATGACTTTTCAAACTTAAATGCAAAGTTCATAATCATATCTAATGTAGGAGGTTACTTGGAAACTAATTTTAGTACTTTTTCTAGAATTTCTTATTTAGAAACTTATATAAATATATTCTAATTAAAATTAACTATTAAAAACATTATTGAAATCTGTTTCTTTTGGTTAACTTACAATATAAAATGGATATTAAAGGGGTAAACAATTCTTACCAAACTACTTTCAAATTTATATTGACGCCGTCTTTCAATTAAATTTTGTTGAACTCCTCCATTTAGTGACGAGTACTTGAAGGGGTCAGAAGGTATAACTTCTTCAAAAAAACAATTCTACATTTTAATTTTATATATTGACTTTCAAAATTTCATTTCAAATTTTTGACTTTTTCGAAATTATTTCAAACTTTTGATTCTTCAAAATTTTCAGTAATATTTGTTTTATAAAAAAAGTGATGTTAATTTAATAAAATACCTTCAAATAATATTTTTTTTATTAATTTAGTGCATGAGAATAAAATTATTAGAAGAAAAATATTTCCTTTAAGATTCATTAAGTAGTTGTATTGTTTTTTTTTTCTATTTTCAAGAGTTATAATATTGTTTTCTTGAAAGAAATAGGTTAAATATGTTTTTAATCTTTCAATTTTTAGTAAAAATTGGAATTAGTCCTTCCTAAAAATTTTAATCAATTTAATCCTTCAACTTTGTAAAAATATAAAAATTTTATATATATATATATATATATATATATATATATATATATATATATATTGTATTTTACTATCAGTACTTTACTTTTAAAGCTTTTATTCATATAATATATATAAAATGATTAAAATCAAATAATAATATTAAACATTATATTAAAAAATAATATTTACAAATCTGGAATGATATATTTACTTTTTTTTATATAGGTTTTAGGTTGTAATTTTGAAATGGTCTTTTAAGAAATAAGAAAGTTGGCAGAAGACATAGTAAAATAATATTTATTGAATTAAAGGGGATTCAGTTGAGGAAGTGTTGGATATTAAGTGGTGTGTCTTTCAGGGTGGATATGAAAAAAGATGTTTCATTAAAACTTGTGAAGATATTTAGGGACATTGAGGTTCAACAACTTACATTATTTTGTCTCTGAAACTGGAAACACAAAGGGCTAAACAAGTAATAAAAAAATTGACCAATCTTTGTTATAATTATGAATGAAGATGGAAAAATATTGAAAACTGTTGAAACCAGAACAATTTTAGGGTTTGGAGATAGAAAATTTTGCTTAGTTAGGGGATTCATTCAATTATGTTGCATTTTTGTCTTCTCAGAATTTATTCCTATTATGTACCGTTAGTTAACAAGTTTTTCTCTATCTTTCAAAAGTCACGACTTTATAGTTATATATATATATATATATATATATATATATATATATATATATATATATATATATATATATATATATATATATATATATATATTTCTTTTGCTTTTATTTCCTATATATTAATTTTGATATTATAGTGTTAATTGATTGTAAAACAAATATTTTTTACTATATAATAAATAGAGATTTTAGGAGGTTGAAAATATAAATATGTTTCATATGTTTAAGAATTAATAATTATAATATATTAAAACTGTATGTGATATTGAAAAATTGTTACTATTTTTTCTTTACACAATTTTAAACTAATAAAAATTTACAGTGACTAAAATACGTCAAGATAATATGTACACAGTCTTAAACATATTTAAATTAATTATTTTATTTATGTAAGGATAAAAAACAGAGAAAAGAAATGTTTTCTTTTATATCACACAGAATTTTAGTACGTTAGAATTATTAATTATAAACAAAACAAAAAAAAAGTTGGTCATTAGAGATAAAATTTATATTTATAATATATTAAACAATTATTTTCTAATGATTCGATATTATATGATTAACAATTAATATAACTATTTCAATATAAGTATAAAATACTTATATCATATGAAAATAAAGTTTAAAATAAATTTTTGAAAGAAAAAATAAAGATAATATATACAATTTCTTATTTATAGAGAATAACAAATATATCATTAGTTAATTAAATTATATGATTAAAATATATTACGAATTTGATATATTTTTATTAATTTAATTATACTGATTAATGTTTTTTTTAATTTTAGTATTAAACTAATTATAAGCTAACGATAAAAATTGAATAACCAGGGGGAGAAAATATCAAGGGTTTATTAGAAATATCTCGAATCCATATATACAGTAACGGTGAGCCAGATAGTGATATGTGCATGAACGGGCCATTAATTCTCCAAAAAACAAAAATTGAATGGCCCATTACGTTCTTCCCAAAAAAGAAGTGGCTTCTTACTTCACCTTCATGCATTTTTTCAACACCTCAAATTTTTCTAAAATTCCTTAAATAATCATTGACTTTCTCCACATTTTTCTAAAATTCCTTAAATAATCTCAATGATTATTTAGGAAATTTTGGAAAAATTTTGGGAGCCGAAGTAATATTTGGAGGTGGAAAAAGAAGCCCAAAAAAGAATGGCCCATTATATTCTCCAAAAAAGGGGAATGACCACTTATATTCCCAAAAAAAAAAGGGAATGGCCCATTACACGTGCAAGTTCATATAGGTTATTTTCTTTCGTATATTATGGACCTATATTTATATTTAAAAAATAATTTAACCTTAAAAAAAATTATTGGCATAAAATTAAACTCTATAAGTAACAAAACCTTTCATCATGTCTTAAAACTATCAAAAGTACACAATAGTAGTATTTGATGAGGTACTGACATGACTGGTTTTATATTTTGTAAACTTTTAATAGTTACATAAAAGGACTAATCTGAAGTTAGAGGGAAAAATTAAAAGATTAAAATCACTAATTAACCATGAAAGATAAATAAGTGGCAGAGCTATACAACTGAATTTTACATTAAACTTTAAGTAATCGTTAAACAAGTTCGTTAATTTATTAATTTATATATGCAACCTCCAAACACTTTATTTTTCTTATAATTACAGTACACAACTAACCATCTTTTTTGTTAGAGCACATTTTTTCAGAGGGAAGAACATAAAACAAATTTCCATTACAGAAGTTACATCTTAGGTGAATGTTCCAAATAAAAATACAAGATATATATGTTTATATTTGAGACAATATTCCAAATGTCTATCAGTACACTTTTTCAGTACATGTTCCATAACTGTAATGATTCATAATCTTGATGCAGCAGAAGAACTATTACTCTTCAACAATTAGCATGGAAAGCAATAGCTACTGAATCTATATGACTGTTCTTTTTTCCAAACATGAAATCAAATACACTATCTTAAATCTCAGCAGCAATATTAACAAGAGCAAGAAGACAATTTCTTCATCTCACTGATTTCCAATTCAGGAACTGATAGTATATCAACCTTAGTTCCTTTGAAGGAGGCAAAATTGGTGTCACCATTCACCTTCCCACAAGCACATTCCAATGCCTTTTTAGACACTACACCATTGATCTCTTCTAGCAACTTGAGGAATGCACTCTCCACATTGTCACCACTGAGAGCTGAAGTCTCAGAGAAGAAGAGACCCTGCTCCTCAGCAAACTCCACTGCATCTTCAGTTGCCACCATTCTCTGCTCCACAAGATCACCTTTGTTACCAACCAACATTATCACAATGGAGCTATCTGCGTGTGCACGCAGTTCCTCAAGCCACCTCGCAACATGCTCAAACGATTGCCTCTTTGTTATGTCGTACACCAGCATTGCCCCTAATGCACCTCTGTAGTATGCACTTGTTACAGCCCTGTACCTATATCACCATCAAATTTTACAACCTCATTACATATATCAAACAGTTTATCTGCACCAGAATGATCATGTGTTATTGGTATATACATATTCTGCTGATATGCTGTTGAGTATCATCAAACAATTTATTTCGTGTTTTGCTCATGATCTATCATTAGTTCACACAGTTTTCAATTTTGAATTCATAGGATTTAGTGAACTTTTTCAGAGCCAGGCATGGTCTACATTTTACCAAAACCGTTAGCTGTCTATTTAGGACTCCTTATATAGAACCTTAATGAGACTTTTGGAACCTAATCTAGGAAAATGAAATACTTATAAAACAAAAGTCAAGAACATGTGCTTTTGGCCATGTATGTTTCCTAAGTCAAATTGGTATCACGTTGAATAATGAATGCATAGTATAATAACCTTTGAATCAGTATCGTACCATCATTGAAACTCAATGTCTGTGCAGGCATTTGTTGAAATCAAAATGAGCATGGACAAAGAATGAAACAGAAACATGAATGAGTGATATATATATAGTGAGGGAGAATGTGATGAACCTTTCTTGGCCAGCAGTATCCCAGATCTGAGCTTTGATGAGTTTGGCATTAATAGTGACAGTCTTGGTCTGGAATTCAACACCAATGGTGGACTTTGAGTCAAGGCAAAACTCATTCTTTGCAAACCTTGACAGTATTTGAGTCTTTCCAACTGCTGAGTCCCCTATCACCACCACCTTAAACACATAGTCTATTTTCTCCACCACATCATCATAACCCATTTTCCCATTTCCATTCTCTTGCTGCTTCTCAGCCTCAACCCCATTCATTTCCTGGTTCATTTTCTAAGGAAGATCCTGAGAAAAAGAAAGATCAATTTGATCCTTTTTCTTCCCTTGCCAAAACTAGGCCAAAAATCTTAGCTTTATTCTTCCCCAGCAAAACGAATCACACCACTTGAACCAAGTGTAAAATATTGGTCTTTGGGGTGGGTTGAAGCAGGAAAAAGAACAGGGAACTTGTTGAAAAATGATGAAGCGGACAAAACCAATGCAGAATCAGCAGTGGCAGAAAGTATAGGCAAGAAAATGGGGTCCAGTTCCGTGTCTCACTTTTTAATATTATGTGACACTATTATTTGGACTTTATTGTCGTAATGCCTTCTGCTGATGATACATTACGAGATGCTACTTAGCATATGGTTTTGGTCCAAATGGGAAACATAAATATAAATTAATCAAACATTAACTAAAAAGCTATGGTGGTTTGCCTCAGCTTAAGGAAACCTGGAATCATGAATTTTTTGAAAGGTTGCAGTGTCTACTGTTTCAGATTACTTTGATCTTAATTCAAGGCGCAATCCAAGGATTGGTGATTCCTCTTTCCACGATTTTTTTTTCCTTTTCAATTTTCTCTTTTGCTTTCTTCTAATATTTATGATTGATTGATTCGGGTCTCGCAAATATGAGATTTTGATGATTTTGGTTTCTTAAAATAACATGTTTGGTTGCAGTGTTTGTTTTTCCTGTTTAAAACAACACATCAAACGAATGTTATATCAGAAACAAGAATCTGTTGCTCACAAAACTGTGTTTTGCAACGTTTGCCCATAAAGTGAGACGAAAAACCGACACTGTACTGCGTTTGGCTTATGCATAATTTCTCTCACCGACACAGGTTATGTAACAGTAACACCAAGAGTATCTCTAATTAGACATTTTTAGAGTGGTTTTGGTTTTGGATGTTTTCAAACACTTTCTTAATCAATAAATTTTAACTCATTCGTTATTAAAAACTGCGGTGATTGAACTAATGACGAACTTGGGAACAAGAAATATTTTTTGTAAATAGAAGTTTTATTTGAATCTCTCTAAATAGGGTTAATGTTTAAGATTGGAGAGTAATGATCTACAAGAAATTATTTTGACTAATTTATTCCATCTTTGATTATGTTTATTAAAGAAAATATAATATTAAGCAGTAATTAAGCGTAATTCAAAGACAATATCTCTTGTATTCAAACAAATTCATTCGTTATTAAAAACTAATTACATGACAAATTTAAACGGAACTATTAATCATAGACCCGAAAATTGAAGATTCATTGAATTTATGTACGGCATGTACCATTTTGTTGGGAGTGGTAGGTATGGTTTGAGAGAATATGTAGCATGTGTGTATTTAATTTTGGTTTGCTTTATGTCCATATTTTATATTTTAATTTCTAATCTACAAATACTTTTTTTTTATATGAATAATTTCTTTGTATATTTTTTTTTGTTAGTTTTAGATTCTTTAACACTATAGAGTTGAGATTGTCACAATAAGTGTATAAAACTGAAAAAAAAAATGTGGTGGAGCTTTTAGTGCTTTCCTTAATGTATTAATCCTTTTTTCCCTTTTGTTTTTCGTGGAAGATGCGTCATTGAAGGTTATTGCAACAAACATTTCAAAGAGGCAGCCAAGAAACTAAATCTCCTAACTAACTTATTTACACCTAGCATAAATATAGATGTTATCTATGTATTTTTGTGAAAATATACGTAATATTATATCAGTAAGTGATGATATTGTAATATTATTAAGTTAGTATTTAAAATAAAATTATATTTACTAAAAATAAAGTGAAATATATAAAAAAATGAGAGAATAACCGTTGATAAATAAAAAAAAAAGCAGAAATAGACGATTTTATAAAAAAGTTTGTAAAAGCAATGGTAAATTTTCAAAAATTTAATAAATAATTATATTTTAAAGAGTAAAATTGGTATTTTAAAATATGGACAAAAAAAAATCTTTATATATTGTTATAGATATCTTTCTTCTCTGTGATATAATGAAAAGTTAGCTAATTAACATATATAGACCAAATTACATTAAATATAAATGATATTAATTAATGCATAAATAATTTATCTTCTAATAAATCAATTAAATTATATTATTTTGAACTTTTCCTTATTCTCATATATTATACTCTACCAAATAATTCAGTATTGTTTCTTACCTCAAATTGATTCTCTACATTTCTGTCATCAAAATCATACACCTGGACTAGCATAATATTAAAAAAAGAAAAGTACAAATGTTATAGAAGAATGGCCCACAAAGACGAGCCCAAAACGAGGACATGATGATAAAAAAATAAGTAGAAAATCCCAGTAAGGTTCTGTTCTGGTACTATACAGAGCTTGCTTTCTATGTTCATGCTTCTAACTTGTCTCTTGTTTTGATGTTATGATAAGTAATGTTGGTAGAGTTGCATGCATGCATCCTATTATAGTAATGGAACTTGGAACTGTTGTTTGTGGGAAGGAACACATACTCATGTTAATTCTGGTGTGATGCTTCTGAACATCTTTATGTATGTTTTATTTTCATGTTTTTGTTGAAAGGAGTGTCTCCAACACACTCTACTACCTTTTAAGGTAATATTGAAGAAATGATATATAAAATTATTCAAATTAAATCATTAACTAACAATTATAATTTAGAAAAAAATAATAATTAATCGTTATATTAACTGCGTTAGATATCATTTTATTTTTATAAAATAAAATTTTTATTAGTATTTAAATTAACTATTATTATTAACAAAATAATTGTTAATCTAATTTATAATATTAATTATTAAAGTTTTAACTACTTAATATTATTATTAGATTATAAATTACTCTCCGATTAAATATTAATTTAGAATCTAATAATAATAAATAATTAAAGTCTTGATAATCGATGTTAGAAACAAAATTACATTTTTATTTACAAATCAATTATAATTTTTTACTAATAATAAAATTAATTTTAGAGATCATTAACTTCTAATTTATAAAATAATATCTAGTATGGTCAATATAATAACTAATTATTTTGTTTTTAATTTAAAATCTAATCATAGTAAATAATTAATATTATAGATTAATTTAGACTCTAAATTTATAAATCAATTATAATAATTTATTAATAATAAAGACTATTTTAGATATTAATAATTTTTAATTTATTAAATAATATCTGGTCAATATAATATGACGAATTATTTTGTTTCTAAATTTATTGTTATTTAATAATTTTCTTTTTATGTCCATGTTATTTTATAATATGATTCAAATATTTGATATAATTATTATTATAATAAAATCTACATAAAAAACTTCTACAAAAATTATCTATTTTTATTAATAGTTATAATTATATAATTAAAACACTAAATTTTGGTTATCGGAATTACTCATTTTTGTATTACTAATTGTTATATTATATACGATTTTTTTTATTTTAAAGAAATTATAATTATTAAAATAAATATTCTGCAGTTTTTTTTATTGGAAAAAAAAATTATGTATATAAGTTGAAGTTTATGAACCATAATTCTTCGTTACTTCAGTGTTTCACTCTAATTCAATTCTATTACCCTCTTGAATGTAAAATACGATACCAAAGAACCCTCGTGCTAGGAGAAGAGATGCAATACCAAACAACATTAATGAAATTATGGGGCATGCCAATGTCTGTGAGAGTGTTTTTAATATGTTAAGGAACAATAAGAAGTCAAAGGGAAGAAAGAAACACCAAATGATTTTTTATTTTTTTTTGTATTAAAAAGTGATTTTTCTAAATTCATTTTGGTGTGAAAATGCGTAGAGAATAGTTAAACCAGATTTATGAAACTTAATTGTTTCAACAAACATGAAGAAGAGTGGGGTAGTCTCATTCATGTTTGGCCATCAATCATAGCTGTGGTTGCACTGTCAAAGATAGTGACGCCAGATACGTTTCTCCCTCCACCATCTATTTTATTTTTAAGTCTTCGTTTTTCGTTTTGTTTATGGGCTTTTTGTGTCCTCCTTCTATACTTGCCTTTTAGCAACAAAATCCTTGGACCATTCAATACATTTTTCTTCCAACATAAATAAAAGTCAGATAATTTCAGTCCCAGAATGAAAGTCAAACTCATAAAATTAACTGATTTAATTTAATGTTCTACAATTCATAGTCCAAGATTATGAATCATCTATATATTTAGTATCTAGACAATGTATTATAGAACAATTAGATGTGTTCTCAATGGGTATGAGGTACTCTAATTGGAGCATAACTTCTCTTAAGTCTTCGATTATTCCTTTCGTTTTTCCTAGTTGTTAGTCTTGGGAGAGAGTGTATCTGCAAAAGATACTTTGATGCTCAAGTTAGTGCTTGTTTAAGACAGTCTTGGATAGATAACTAATAGATACTTGAAAGGTTTAAATATTATTTTGGTCTATGTTTTGGTTCAGTTTGTTCAATTTAGTCCTTTTTTTGTGCGTTCATTTTGGTCCCTGATTTACTAAATTATGTTCAATTTCGTTCTTTTCATTGACGCAGTTTAAATTGATAACGTTAGAGTGTACACGCTGACACTGTTCACATGACGTGACATTATTCACATTATGACTGGTTGTTGTGTTTTGTTCAAACAAGTGCCTATTTTAGTTAAATTTGTTCAATTTAGTCCCTATTTTAGTTAAATTTATTCAATTTAGTCCCATCTTCCATTTCATAACCCTTCACCACTACCACCACTGCCACCACCATCACGACCACCATTGTCGCTTCCATCACCACCACTACCAAACCAAACCCACAATCACCATCACCACATTAAAATAACAACCACCCCCAACACATCCACCACCACCACCACCCCCACCCCACTCACCAATTAGAATAATATTCACCACTTTTTTTATAACATTTTTTGCTCTAACAGTCCAAATGAGGTCATTATTTGACCTGTATCAATCATTAGACATATCAACAACAAATAACCACCTCTTGTCAAGCCAAGTGCCAATGTATAGGTATAGTTTTTAGAAGCATTATTGGTGTTGAATTTGTCATGGTGTATCATATCATTATTACTACACAATTTGTTTTCAGGATTTTACCTAAAGTGCAAGGTTTTGAAACAATGACCTATGATCGCCATTGTGAATGCCATTTCTGCCACCATGTCAAGGTTTTTGGACTGCAATTGCAATTACAACAACAATATTTCTCCACAGTTTTCTACCACAAGAATCGCAAAGAAAACACGCACCCATAGTGGAAAACCTCACTTACAAGTGTGGTTGTATTGGTAGTTGAAGAGTGGTTGTGGTGGTGGTTGTGGATTTAGTTTGGTGGTGATAGTGGTTTTAGTGTGGTGGTGGTTGTGATGGTTAGACGAGACGACAAACAAAAAAAGAATGATTCTGGAAACAGAGTTTAAAGTTGTCACCATAGTTTATTTTGGAAAACAAAGAAAATATCGAAAAGATAAAGCATGGTCTACAAAACTAGATTTTGGGTTCGTGAGTCGATTACACATAGAAAATGTGTTAGCACCATGCAACGTCCATTTTAAGACGATACCTTTGGCTAAATGTGCAAAAAGAGATGTGATTTTCAAAATATTTAATTTTCTAAAAAAAGAGAACATAGTTCGAATAGAAAAAAAAAAGATTCTCTAAGTTATACAGAGAATCAATTGAATTGGGAACCTCATCAATTCAAGTTTTTTAATGACCATAAGAGCTTGACATATCTTTTTTTATCAAAGAGAATTGAGTATGAGACAAAAAGAAGTGGATGGAACCCTTAAAGATTTTAATGTCGAGTTGTTGTATCCCATGACAAGGCAAATGTGGTAGTAGGCACTTTGAGTAGAAAGAAGGTTCAAGTTGTTGTTTTGATAATGGAGGAGTTGGAATTGGTGAAGGAGTTCAGAGATATGAACTTGACAATGAAGTTATGGGAGGATCATTATAACTAATGAGTTATTTATGATGGTTAAGGAAATTCAATCAGATAATCCTAATTGAGATGTACCATAGAGTTGTTAGATACATACTTTATTGATTGTTTCATATAGATAGTGACCAAGCTAGGCACATGATAAGTGCCAAAAATGAGTAATTTTCATATGAAATGAGGGCACTTATATTTTTAATTTGTGTTTATATCATGATTGATTCTCCCTAAATCTAAAAAAGAATGAGCTTCCAAGTTTTTGTTGAAAAGAAGTCACTTGATCTTTGTTTTGTGTAAATTTCAGGTACAATAGAGTAGAAAAAGGAAAGAACTTAAGAGGAGCAAAGGAGAAAGCAAGAAACAGAGAAAATAGGGAAGAAATGTTGTCAAGGTCGCTCAAAACCAAAGCATGCTCGCCTAAGCTAAAGCCATTGCCGCCATTCTCGCCTAAGCGACGTAGGACCTCGCTTAAGCGAGCGATTGTGCAGTGGAGACCCTCTCTTGCCGCCATTCTCGCCCAAGCGAGATCAGATGCTGCCAATCTCGCCTAAGCGAGATCCTTTCTTCAGCTCGAAGTACTCTTGCTCGCCTAAGCGAGATGTTGGCTTCAGCATGTCTCGCCCAAGCGAGAGGCTTTCTTTAGGATGAAGAATGTTGTCTCGCTCAAGCGAGACTCAAGTAGCTTGAGCGAGACCTTCGTGGATATAAATTCTCCGTGCATCAGGAAGTGAAGGCAGCTAGAGATTTTGGGGGAGAAGAACTGATCCTTGTTGCAGAGCTGTGACCACGAGCAAACACAGATCATATTTCTTCTTCTTCTTCTTTAGTTCTTAGGATTATATAGCTGCCATGAGTGGCTAATCTTCTCCTTTGGGATTGAATGTAATCTACTCGAACTTGGATGTAATTTGGTGATATTTATATATAGCATTTCTATTTTACTCAGTATTGGTATTATTGTTCTGCTCTTAATGCTTACTTCTATCTGATCAATAGATGTTTTGATTTTGATTTTTAGACCTAATTGGAAAGTATTTCTGAAAATCTGATTTGAACAATGATATATACTGTGATGCTAGGAATAGATCTCAATATATCAATTGCTTTTAACACTTGACCGTAATGCTGGATAGTTTGTTGAATATGTGAGGAATCAATATTCAGGGAACTAATCTTATCAATTTTATACGCGAGGGATCGGTATAAATGATATTTGAGTGTGCATCAATATTGGTATTTTCAGATGTTATATATTATATTCATCCAGATTCCAGGCAAGGGAGATAGATGAAATTCAATCCTAGTTTCTTTTACTGTATTTTTCTAAACTTTCCCGCTTTTACTGTATTCATTTTATGCAATAGTTAATGTCAAGTCAAATAAAAATCTTTGTACATATACTGATTGAGATAATTATTTATTTTCACTGACTCCGTTCCTCGTGGGTTTGACACTCTTACTAAAAATCATTATACTACAATTGACTTTTGGTATGCTTGCCAAGAGACCAACAAGTATTTTTGACGTCGTTGCCGAGAACGGTGTTCTTTTGAAATTTCTAGTAATCTCATCCAGCTTTGTGTATATTTTTCTTTATTAGATAGCTTATTAAATTCTCCCTTTGTACTAATTCTTGCTTGAGCTGTTTTTTTTTTTGAAAAATATGTCTTAAAAATATTTAACAAGATATTAATTGATTGTTATATTTTTTAAATTGTAAAATTGGTGTATTTCAAATAATGGATCATTTCATTCCATAATTCCATAGTTGATTAAGTTAAATCATTACAATAAAATATCTTATTAATGATTAATTTTAGTGATAGAAAATAAGTAGACATTATAGTAATCAATTTAGATACCAATTTATAAACTAAAAATTATTGGTAACTAAAATAGTTTCTAAACTGATCTCTAAATTGGTTAATATAGTGAATTTGTCTCTAAATTTATTACTAACATTAGTTACCAATGTTTTAACTAAAAAAAATTGGTTTCTAAATTTGTATCTAAATTGGTCACTAACAGGGCAAATTTAGAAACTATTTTTTTTTGTAGCTAAAACATTGGTAACTAATATTAGTTATCAATTTAGAGACCAATTGACTATAGTGACCAGTTTAGAAACTATTTTAGTTATCAATAACTTTTAGTTTATAAATTAATATTTAAATTAGTCAATGACTAATTATTTTTTATCCATAAAAATTTGTCAGTCATAATATATTTTCATGCACTCAACTTTTAAGAAATTGTTCAATATAGAAAATAAAAAGGAAATTGAAATTTTGAAATTTTAAGAAGGTATTTCAAATAAATAAAACAATAGGATTTGAAATTCACTCAAAAAACAAGAAAATTGAAATTCCACAAGTTGTGAAATTCCTCATTGGTCATGATAAAAAAAGATCGAGACCGACTCAACAACCAATCGACCAGGATTGACTTGGTCAAATTTTTTTCGGTGTCGACTTGGCCGAAATTTGGTTCAAGTTGACTTGGTCGAATTCGGCTAGATTTTGGTTGGGTCTGACTCGGCCGAGTTTGACCAAATATTTGGCTAGGGCCAAGACGACCGAATTTGGCTGGAGCCAACTCGATCAAAATTTGGTTGAAATTGAGTACGAACAAATTTTGGTTGGGGCTGACTTGGCTGAAATTTGACATAGTCTGACTTGATCATATTCGGTCAAATTTGGCCGAGTTGATCTCAATCGAAATTCGATCGAGTCGATCTTGTTCGAAATTGAGTTGCATTCGGCCGAATTGACCCTGAATGAAATTCAGCCAAATTTGACAAAATCGTTCTCAAAAAGAATTTGGCCGAATGTTACCAAAGTTGGAATTGCCCGAAATTTGGTTGAATTCCACTAAGTTAGACATATATGAAATTTGGCCAAATTTGGTCGAGTTGACACTGACCAAATTATGGTCAAATTGGGCAAAGTCAACCTTGGCCAAATTCAACCTAATCGGCCTAGCTCAAAATTTTGAACAAATTTGACCTAGTCGACATAGAGAGAAATTTATAAAAATTCGACTAAGACAACCTCGTCTCAAATTCTGCCAAATTTGGTCGAGTTGACCTCGGCCGAAATTTTGTAAAATTTGGTCGAGTCAACAGCAACCGAAATTTGGCCGAGTCAACCCCAACTAAAATTTGACCCGAACAACACTGTCCAAAATTGTCCAAAATTTGGAAAAACTTAGTTGAGTCAACCCCAATCAAAATTTAGTCGATTCGACCTCAACCAAAATTCAATCGAGTCGAATCTGGCTGAAATTAGGTCGAATTCGACTGAGTCCTCCCCATCCAAAATTGGCTAAATGCGACAGAGTTGGCCCTAGCCAAAATTTGGCGAAATTCAATCAAGTCAAATTCATCAAAATTTTGACGAAATTCGACCAAGTTAACCCTGATCAAATTCAATCAAGTCGTTTCCAACCTAAATTTGACCAAATTGGACTGAGTTTATGCCGACAGAAATTTGACTGAATTTCACCAAATTAACATGATTGAAATTTGATTAACTTTAAATATTTTAAGTTTACTAATATATTTTAAAATTTAATTTCAAATTTTAATGTAATAAAATAAATAGTTAAAATAAAAGTTAATCTCATAATATAAATTAAATTATTTTATCCAGAAAAAATTAAAATATTTCAGTTACTACGTCTAAACAAATTATTTAAAAAAAACTTTAATTTTTTAAAATTATTAAAATGCTTGTTTCAAACACAAATAATCTATTTCCTTTAAATTTATATCTAGAAAACTTTTGACCCGTAATTTTGACTGTCACTATGAAAATATTGATCCGTATAAAAAAAATACAATGCACCTGACCATCGTAAAGTTCCGGAAAAGAGAGGCATAATTTAACTCATATTAAGTTTATGAAATAACAGTCATCATTCATATTATGAGCATGAAATATGACAGCAACGAGGACCTTCTTGTTTCATAATCTTTTTTCATCATTCTACAGAAAATAATCTTACAGCAGTAAGATAAAAACACCTGCGTTATATATTTTATCAAATAATAACATTATTTAATTAAAACCAAAAAAATTATAAAAAATTGTACCTTTTTAGATAAAGGACTGCATCATATTTATCTGAGGTGAACACCAGAAGTTCTTACAATCTTTCAGCATCGGTTTTTGTATTATTGCAGACACACGCATACAGATACTACTTCAAAGGCTCATCCATCATAGTCAAAAAGAATTTCTTCGAAAACCCTGTTACAAGGGCCTTCAATTATTATTTTTGGTTTTATATATTTATGCATAGATTACATATTATAATGTAATATAATACAAGGTTAAATTATATTTTTAGTCCCCATTTTAGTAGCAAAATGTGAATTTGATCCCTCAATTAATTTTTATCTCAATCTAGTCCCTATTTTGGAAAATTTGATCCAATCAAGTCCTTTCCGTTAGTGGTGGAGTAACGGTGTTAAATGGGGTGCCACGTGTCAGCTTCTTAATTTTTTGAATTTATTTTATTTTTTTTTATTTTTTTTATTTTTTTATTTTTTTTTATTTTTTATTAATTTTTTTAAAGTTTTTTAAAAAATTAAAATTTTGCCACGTGTCAAGCGGACATTGTGCCACGTGGCAGTGACAGTGCCACGTGTTACTATTTGGGAGTTGTCATTTTCTCATTCTCAATTTGGTCCCTGTATTTTATTTTTTGTCTCAATTTAGTCCCAATTTTTGTAAAAATTGTGCAATTTTGTCCCTCTCCAAATTGAAACCAAATTTAAT
>Ga0214543_1006255_pt1 | contig 21309 bp, 12 predicted proteins | sample CNSS2metaG_FD_160094 | JGI IMG/M metagenome (GOLD analysis project Ga0214543, IMG submission 160094) | Root nodule microbial communities from cowpea collected in UCLA plant growth center, Los Angeles, California, USA - CNSS2 | ecosystem: Host-associated > Plants > Roots > Nodule | place: USA...
TTTTACCAAACTTACTCAATAAATCCAATAATCACAAATCCTAATTAAATCAATCTTTAAGCACAGAAAATTCAATTAAATTCCCAAATTTAAATATTAAATGAGGGCAAAAATTTGAACTCATCACCCACCAGGCGGAAGCAAGCTGACAAAGGCATTGGATAGCGCCTGGCACCTATAGGTGTGGGGTGCCCGTTAGGTGGCCTGGAGCTCGATTGTGCCTAGCGACACGAATGTGGCACCAGGCGGTTCTAGGGGCAAAGGTGAATTGCTTGAGGGATTCTACACAAAATTGGATGGAGGTCTTGAGACGATGCTTTGTTGGGGCCCCAATTACGAGTCTGGCTTGTATTGGGGTAACACATGACCACTATAGGTTGTAGTCTGGTGGTTTTAGAAGTCCAATGGAGTGTGAGAGATCATGGCTCGTACTAATCGGTTCTGGAAGATTACCCTCCTCTGTAAGATCCGCGAATTTAATTACTTAAATAAATAATTAAATAATAAATGCGGGAGGTTAGTGCATTTATGACATTAATTTCTTTTATGTATGACATGGAAAAGTACTAGCTCAAGTGGTTGAGAGTGCTTTGATTGTGTGTGAGGACTTGGGTTCAAGTCCTAAGTATGCCAATTATGTGTATTTTGTTATTAAAGTTTTTATAATATGTTGGGCCACACTCAGTATAAGATAATGTTTGAAATGTATGTGTTAGCAAGGAATATGGGTTGGCCTGATGGTTTAGAGTTGATACTACTTTGGCATGGTGTTGGTTCGAACCTGGGTGGACTCAAATTTAACTTCTTTTTGCTAAAAGGTTGTGTGGCTGAATATGAAAAGATGAGAGAGACCTTAGGGGGGTAGCAAAAAGGGGCTGAAAAACCTTTAAATGATGGGCCTTGAATAGAAATAAAAAGGTTAATTCATGTTTTTTTTAATTAACCAATTAGTAAGACCTATAAAAGGCAAAATCTGAGAGGAAAATAGGGTTTTGGAAGGCTGTTTTCTGAGAACCACTATCCTCTAGTTCTAGAAAATATGACCACCATCATGTTCATCCACGTCCTACATCCTCAGATGATGACCTTAAAATGTCTTTTATTGCCACAAGCCACAACTCATGGTTCCACCTCTACAAGCCACAACTCGTAGATACACGTGTTACAAACCACCATCCGTAACATCAGGTGGAGTTCCTAATACAAACCACAATTCATACTCTCGACACAACATTAACAACATCACTAGCCACAACCTGTGATTGACTAATCAATTGGAGACCATCCATACGAGCCACAACTCACATACTCACATCGGTTACCAATATCACCAGGCCATAACTTGGGATCGCCAAGTGTTTACCCTCCATTTCGAGCCACAACTCAAGGAATGTCATTCCGAGCCACAACTCAAGGAATGTCATTCCGAGCCACAACTCAAGGAATGCTTCAGCAAACTTCATACTTAAGGCATCATCCAAAGCCTTGTAGACCACTCACCAATCCATAGAAACAAGCCCGTGTCCCCTACTTTATCACTTGGCGTTGCCTAAGTGCCATCAGGGGAAGTTTAGTCGCAAACCGCCTCGCGGAAGCCTCTCACCGTCAAGTGCCAATCGCTCTAGAGGTCTTTGGTTCTACAGGTATCGCTTGTTGGGACTATCCTAGCTGCCAGGCGTCATGCATCTAGTGGGCTTCTGTTTTTGTAGCTATCGCTTGGCAGTCCAGACCCCACCACAAGGCTACACTACTAACGCAATTTTACTAGTTTTTATTATTATTTTGCACCCTGCAAAATCAAGTCTCACCCTCTCAAATTCTAGTAGACTCACCTGGAAACACCAAATTGTGAACTCCTACACTTTAACCTGATCCATATTGCCCTTATGCCTATGCATTACTAATGCACTCATACCATTCCCATTTGGAACCATATCCACCTTCAAACCCAATCACAAGTTAAGCTTAAACATAGGAACTCCAATTCCAGCAACCAATAATCCCATATCTCAATCTGAATTCTAATCTTATTTAATCAATAACTATAATCACCCCTTTCAGCCAACCCTCATACAATCCCAACATCAACATCAATATTTAGCCTTATAACCCCCCCTTACACTCCAATTAGGCAGCTCCCAAGAGAACTTCAACTCCTAATTCTTATTATGCAGCCAACTTATGTATAGTCCTAATATAGCCCCTTAATATGCATTGTTTTTCATATCACCCTTCTTCCAATTACCAAATCACAATAAAATTATTTCCTACTCTTAATTCATGTGTATTACCTCACTAGCCCCTTGTCCAAGAGTCCACAAATCCACATACCTAATGAGATTTAACTCAAATGAATTATAGACCCTCATCTACACCTCACAACCACAATGTGCCATTTTGCCTATGCTGGTGCCTAGCGACAAGTAAGGTGCCGCCAGCCGGTACATAAAATTTTGGGTAAAACCCAACATTTCCCCAAACCTGTGAAAGTCCCAAAAATTCCAAAACGTATATTCAATAGGCAATCATACTTCCAATGGTACTTATTATCGTTTTCAATGCAAGCATACAAATTTTTAATGTAATTCACGCATCAATTATTCCTACACTCAAAATTCCCAATTTTTCAAAACCTAAAAGTCTATTCACAAAAATTCCATCCTATTAATTTCAATCACATTGTAATTCGCCAATTGTTAACATCCAACATTCCATCAACAAGAAAAATCTCTTTTTCCCCAATCAGAATAACCATGAAACCCCAAAACATGCAAATCTTGTTTGTGTCACCTAGCGAATGTTCATCGCGGCCAGGCGATTCATGCAAAAACCCAAAAACTATTGAGCTTCCTTGATCAACTAATATCTTATTCACTGCTCTCAAATTTAACTCTAATGACTATCGGGTCATCTTGGTCTGGATTAACTCCTTGAAAGTTAGAGTCTGTAAACGTGATTGGAGGCATCCTATCTTATACCTCTATGATATTTCATGTATTGACTAGACTACTCTCAAGTGCTTATTCTTAGCCAAGGAGGAGGACCCTCCCTTTACAAAACCTCCAGATAAGGTGTTGATCGTACCCCTTAGAGGAGGCCTATCATCTTGATGATCATGACGTTTTTCTTATTGCTATGTCAATCTTTCTCTTCTTTCGTACCTAATTTTGTCTCTCTTGTCACCTCTTCTGTTATTGTATCTTCGATACCCAAATTTGGATGCCCCCTCGTCCTTGTGCTTTACAAAGTGCTTAAGGTGTCCAACCCTTATCAGCTATTCTACCTTATCTGTTAGAGTTGTACATTCATCAATAGTATGCTCATTGTTAGAATGGTATTTGCAATACTTACTCATATGGGCATTGGCAAGGCTCCGAAAGTTTTGGGAGGTGGAATGAGATCAACTTGTTACGCTTCTTCTAAGATGCACGCTTTGGGGGCATTAACAGTTGCGTAGTGTGAGTATCTTATGGGCTTGCAATATCATGGGTGTGGATTGTTTCTTTACACGGGTCCCTTGTCAGATTCCTTCTTCTTAGTTATGTAGTCTTAGCCTTGAGCTTGTTCTAGTACTCCCTCATGTCTTCTACTCTAATGAACTTAGCGACGCGCTATCTCAGTTCGTTCATGTTTGCGTGAGAATTCATACATAGTTCATCGACAAATGGCCTCACTTGCAAGACGATGATTTTATATTGTAGTATGATTTCAGGGTTCAAATTATTGATCTTGAGAGCGACTATACCAAATCTGTCAATAAAGGCTCAAAGAGATTCTCCATATTCCTACCTTATGTTGAGGACGGAAAGGGAAGTAATGTCATCACAACAGTTGGTTTTGAAATGTGTTGTGAAGGTTAAGGTTAGAGGGTTGAAATAATCAATGGAGAACTGCGAAAGGTTGGCAAACCATTTTAGGGCGGGCTCTCTTAAAGTAGAAGAGAATGTTATGCATAAGAAGACGTCATTAGTTAAGTAAAGACTGATCTGATTGGTGTATACGGACAGGTAATTTTCCGAGTCTGTACTACCATCATAAGATACTGTAGGAGCCTTCCATTGCTTTGGAAGGGGGGTTTCAGTGATTCCATCAATAAAGGGATGTCTATGGTTCCTTTCAGGTGTTAAAGAGTTGTTGGTTGCTCCTCGTCCCCATACCTGTTATAATACCTATACCCACCATATCCCTACCACTATTTAAATTATTAAACTACTCATAGTCTATTAAGTAACCTTTATATAAATACACACACTATACACTTTCTATTGTTTTATTTCTTCTTATTGTTTAGTTTGTCATGAAATTCACTCGCATCTTCAATATATTTCTCGTCTTATCCCAACCTTTATGCAATTATGTTTAAATAATGTATGTCAATTAAATATTATTTATGCCTCACATTTGAATACTTTTACTATTTTTTAGTATGTTTATTTGTTGTATATTTTCTTTTCAACTTAGAATGTTTAACACTATCAATTAAGTGTTCAATAGCATAAGCCTTTCATTTATTAGGTAATATAAAAAAATTTATCTTCTTTATTCTATTATTATTAATTTTTTCTTCATTTGAAGAACTCTTTTATTTCACTAAAACAATTTTCGTTCAATCAATCATCGACTAAGTTGATATTTGAAATTTTTTCTTAGATATGTGAGGCATTTTTCATTTTATCATACCCTTCATTATACATTTGTTTTCCTTTATGCTAATTCATTCAATGACCTCTCAAATTGTTTCTAAGAAACACATTTGATAATTTTTGTAATATTTTTATTTGTTGTTTATTTTTATATTGTAGAATACTATTTTGATATTTTTTATATAATTATTTTTTTCTAACTCATTATCATATGTGTAATTTTATCACTATAATTGTATAGATAAATTTTATTAACTATAATATAATAATTTAATGTAATCGCCATGAATATTTTTTATAACCATCAAACATATATTGAAGTTCAAAAGATGAGATTTATGTTAAAATTTTATTATTATTAGTTTAATCTTTGTTCTTTGTTTGATTTTGATCAAGTGATGTAATATAACTTTTATTAGTGTATAAAAAGAGATTTCATTAGAATTTAAAAAATTGAAGTAAATAGACATTTAAAATAATTTTTAATTTGAATATTTATTCTTCTTTTTATATATTTTTTAAGTATTTTTAAACTTTATCAACTAGGTTTCATTAATGTTTGCAATTTTAATAAACGTTCTCATGAAATTATATTTGGAATTCTAATTTGAAATGTATATTATTATAATACAATTTATTTTTAAATATTTGATATTGAAGAAACAATATTCCTTCTAATATTAAATATTATTATGTTTCCGTTATATAATTTTCATTATTTTATAAAATTAATTAATTGATATTCAACAATAAGAAAGCTTGTAGAGATGGCAAATAAATTTATCCCGTGGGTATTGCCCAAACTAGTCCCCGTTTTGATGAGGAATCCCTACATTGATTGGTATGAGTATAGGTATGGGTATGGGGAATCCCAGACTTTTTCGAGGGGTTTGGGATGTACATATCTGCCCCGTCCCCGTCCCCATACCCGCCATAATACTCATTCCCGCCATATCCCCATCCCCACAGTTATTAAAATATTCATAGTCAATTTAGTAACCTTTTATATATATATATATATATATATATATATATATATATATATATATATATATATATATTACTACACACTTTTTATTTTTTAATTCTTCTAATTATTTGTTTTTTATGAAATTCATTGGCATCTCTAATATATTTTTCATCATATCATAACATTTATCTAATTATGTTTAATTGATGTATGTTAATTAAATATTTTTTATGTCTCACATATGAATATTTCTATTATTTTTAATATTTTTATTTATTGTATATTTTCCTTTCACATGAAAATGTTTAATACTCTCAATTCAAGTGTTTAATAGCATAAACCTTTTCATTTACTAGGTAATATAAAAAATTTATCTTTTTTAGACTATTGTTATTAATTTTTGTTTCGTTTGAAGAACTTTTTTGTTTTGCTAAAAATATTTTCGTTATTTCTCAACCATTGACTATGTTGATATTTGAAAAGTTTTCTTAGATCTCTAAGGTATTTTTTCATCTTATCGCACCATAAATTATATATTTGTTTTCCTTTGTGAGATTTCATTCAACCATCTCTCAAATTGTTTCTAAGCCACATATTTGATAATATTTTAATATTTTATTTGTTGTTTATTTTTATCATGTAAAATACTATTTTGATATATTTTATATAAGTATTTTTTTTTCTAACTCAATATCAAACTATAGTTTCGTCACTACAATTGTATAAATATATTTTATTTACTATAATATAAAAAATTATATAATTGCTATGCATTTTTTTTATCATCATCCAACATATATTGAAGTTCAAAATATACAAGATCTATGTTAAAAATTTATTATTATTAGTTTAATCTTTATTTTTTGCATGATTTTGATCATGTCATGTATTATAACTTTTATTCGTGTAAAGAAAGAGAATAATTAGAATTTAAAAAATTGAAGTAAACAGACATTTAAAATATATTTTAATTTGAATATTTGTTTTTCTTTTATATTTTATATTTTAAATTTTATCAACTAGGTTTCATTAATGTTTGTAAATTTAATAAATATTTTGGTTCTCATGAATTTTTTTTTGGGTATTCTAATTTGAAATGTATATAATTATAATTTCTTTCTAAATATTTGACATCAAAAAAACAACTTTCCACTTAATATTGAATATTTTATAATATTATATTTCCTTTACTGTAATTTTATATTATTTTATAAAAGTTAATTAATTAATATTGAAACAGTAAGAAAGCTAGGGGTATGAGTAGGGATGGCAACGGGGCGGGACGACGACGGGTTTCACTATCCCATACCCATCCCCGTAAAAAAAATTCATCCACATCCACATACCCAAACCCAACGGGTATCAAACTTTTGTCCCATCTCCATCCCCACCGGGTAACGGGTGTAATCTCGTACCCATACCCATACCCGTTTTCTTACTATTTTAATATTAATTTTAATTAATTTTTATAAAAAATTACGGTAAGGGAAACATAATATTATTAAATATTCAATATTAGGAGTATGGTTGTTTCTTCGATATCAAATACTTTGAAATAAATTATAATTGTTTACATCTTAGATTATAATACCAAATAAAATTTGATGAGAACCAAAACATTTATTAAATTTGCAAACATTAATGAAACCTAGTTGATAAATTTTAAGAATATTTTTTAAAAAATATAAAAGGAAAAAAATATTTTTTAAAAAATATAAAAGGAAAAAAATATTTAAATTAAAATATATTTTAAATGTTTGTTTACTTCAATTTTTTAAATTATAATGAATCTATTTTTTATACACTAATAAAAGTTATAATACATCACTTGATCAAAATGACGCAAAGAAAAAATAATAAACATAATAATAAAATTTTAACATAGATCTTGTATCTTTTGAACCACAATATATGTTGGATGGTGGTAAAAAAATATTCATGGCAATTACATTAAATTTTTATATTGTAGTAAATAAAAATTATTTATACAATTATAGTGAAAAAATTAAAGTATGATTGTAATGAGTTAGAAAATAAAAAATAATTAGATAAAATTTATCGAAATAGTATTCTACATGATGAAAATAAACAAAAAATAAAAATATTAAAAAATTAACAAATGTGTGTCTTATAAACAATTTGGAGACTATTGGAAGGAATCACACAAAGGAAAACAAATATATAATTAATGGTATGATAAGATGAAAAATATCTTAGAGATCTAAGAAAACTTTTCAAATATCAACATATATACTCAATGGTTGATAAAAAAATGACGCAAAAAATAAATAATAAACATAATAAAATTTTATCATAGATCTTGTATCTTTTAAACTCCAATATATGTTGGATGGTGATAAAAAAATATTCATGGCAATTACATTAAATTTTTATATTATAGTAAATAAAAATTATTTATACAATTATAGTGAAAAAAATTAAAGTATGATTGTAATGAGTTAGAAAATAAAAAATAATTAGATAAAATTTATCGAAATAATATTCTACATGATGAAAATACACAAAAATAAAAATATTAAAAAATTAACAAATGTGTGTATTATAAACAATTTGGAGACTATTGGAAGGAATTACACAAAGAAAAACAAATGTATAATTAGGGGTATGATAAGACGAAAAATACCTTAGAGATCTAAGAAAACTTTTCAAATATCAACATATATACTCAATGGTTGAGAAATAAAAGAGTTCAAATGAAACAAAAATTAATAATAATAAGTAAAGAATTTTTTTTATATTACCTAGTAAATGAAATGTTTATCCTATTAAACACTTAAATCGAGAGTATTAAACATTCTCATGTGAAAGGAAAATATACAATAAATAAAAATATTAAAAAATAATAGAAATATTTAAATGTTAGACATAATATTTTTTTAATTAACATACATCATTTTAACATAATTACATAAAGATTATGATAAGATAAAAAATGGAAAGAATATATATATATATATATATATATATATATATATATAGGGTTACTTAATTAATTGTGAATATTTTAATAATTTAAAAGAGGATGGAGATATGGCGGGGACGAGTATTATGGCGAGGATATATTCATCCCCATCCCCAATCGAAAAAATTGGGGATTCCCTATACCCATACCCAGTCAATGCGGGGATTTCCCGTCAAAACGGGGACGGATTCGGGCAATACCCACGGGGACGGGTTTATTTGCCATCTCTAGGTATGAGTGTGAGTATGGGTATATATCCATTACTTGAGGATGAGAACGAGACAAAAGTTTAATACTCGCTAGGTTTGGGGATAAGGATGAATTTTTTCTATGGGATGGGTATGTGATTGCAAAACTCGTCCCCACCCGATTGCCCTACCTAAAAGCATGTATTGATATGGGTACAAGTTTATACTCTTTGTGGGGATGAGGTTGAAACAAAAAATTGATAATAGCTGGGTTTGGGTATGAGGATGATATGATTTTTTTCTCTGGGAATGTGTATGGATAGCGAAACTCGTATCTGTCCTATCTCGTTGTCATCTTTAGCCCAATGGTGGGCGCCAATTGTTCTTACATGATTGAGATATACATGTAAAGTCTTCTAAAGTACTTCAAGTGCCACAACTTCAATGGGTACGCATCCTCAGGTTCCAAAGGTACTCGTTCTCGAACTGCACCAAGGGGGATGTGCATGCAGAAGACACTTTGATGCCAAAGTCAACCTAATGTGTTAGAGGATAATAAATACTAATAAATACATAATCAATGTACTTTATAAAACGTGCAACTTATACTACTGTTCATGGGCTTTAGTTGGGTTTGGGTCCAAGACATTAATTACTTGATAATTGATTAATGTGATTAACATTAATATATTTGTTCTGAATGGTGATGGTTTTGACATTGAGCAGATATCATCTTAGATAACCGATATGTACTCGTCTAGACTATATATCTTTTAAGGTCGAAAAATGCCTCATACTTATACTGTGTTAACTTATATTAAAAAAAGATAAACTATAATCAATGTCTATGGTGATTTTATTTCTTTCTAAATATTAATTGTTAATTGAATTTGAATTTTTAATATACGTTATTATATAAATATGTAATATAAAATGTATATATATTGTCTTTTTCTTTTAAAATGCAATAAATAAACATGATGACTTCAGTTTAAAATTGATATAAGTATGTACATACAACGAATGTAATAATTTGGTACCATTCTTTTCTTAGACTTTTGTAAATTAAGTGTTGAGAAAATTAAACAGTCTGTAATTATTTTTCAAAGGATAAAAGTTTGATGGAACTTAAATTTAGAAAAATCTTAAAAAAATTCAACTGTGAAAAGACAACTTCTTTATGATTCGGATGTATTTGTTTTCATTAAAATATTCTATCTTAAAAGAGACGATTAACTTGTGAGCAAACCAAGAGGACATATAATTTATTTTATTTTTAAATTTAATATAATGACGTTGACAAAATAAACACGTGCACTTAGAACTATACTTAAAAGTGTATAAATCCTTATCCCCATATGGCCCATCTTTGTTCTGTATACCATACACACCAAAAGTAGGAATGCTAAACTTTTATGCACATATATTTGGTTTGAAGTAAGTATTTATAAATAAATAGAAGTATAACAATTAAAAAGTAATACTCTTTGTAAATTGTGAACGTAGATAGGTGAGAAATTTCAACAATAACTTATTCTCAACAACAAAATATATATATAAAGGATAAAATGAATTTGAGAATCTTAAGTAGGTAACAGTCCTTGTATAAAGGTTGTTGTTAGGAATAATATATCCAGTAATTGCTAAAATAGGAAAAAAATTAGAAATTAGATATACTTGAACTCACTTTCACTTTTTAATTTATAGCTTAAAAAACATAATAGTAATATTATTTCTTTTCCCAGGTATATTTCCTAAAGAGTTTGATATGATATTTTTATAAAAAATATAATTATATATGCATATTATTTCATACGGTATATTTTAATATAAATGTTTTTATTTTTTTTCCTTTACCCATAAAATTTATTGAAAATTTTTATAAAATATACAATTATATATGCATATTATTTCATACGGTATATTTTAATATAAATGTTTTTACTTTTTTTTCCTTTACCCATAAAATTTATTGAAAATTATGGAAAATGACAAATAAATAAAGATGTAATATGAATTTTTAAAAATCTGTGTTAACTATTATTACTATTATTTTTTTAAGCATGGTAATTTTTATTTTATATTTTAGGTTTCCAGACATATATATTTTATTTAGGACACTAATTTTTATAAAATCAATTAATAAAAATGTTAAGACATAATCAAAGATGTAAAATTTCAGTATGACATTATTTGAGTGGAATGAAACTCAATTTGTTTAAGAAAAGTTCTAATTTGAGTTTATAAAAACATTTGGAAGAATAATACTATTAACTTATTATAAGTGCTGAGTTTGGTTAGATTGACAGTTTTATAATGACAAAAAAGTGCATAAAATAAAAAGTAAATTATTATTAATTTATAAATATTTAAAATTGTAAGATATTTTAATTTATAAGTTTAATTAACATAAAATTTGTTGACATTGTTAACCAATTAAAAATATAATTAAACCATTTTTTTAAATATTAATATTTGTTTTTGGGTAAGAATCAAATGTTTTTCTTAATAAAATCACCCTTCTTTAAAAATAGGATTTTTATCAAAAGTAGCTAAGCTTTTATCTCGATGATATCTAATGCAACTATATACTTAAATACTGTTATAAGTGGATAACAGTATTTTTAGATAGTATAATTTCATTTTACTTATGAAAATAATACAATGGATAGAGAATTTTAATAAATAAAAAAAATATTTTAAACAAATAACTTTTCATTTGGGGATATTAGATATAACTTTCTTGATAAAAAATTAAGTTTGCAAACACACATTTTTAGATGTTTATATGTGAATTATTATATATATATATATATATATATATATATATTAATTTAATTTTAATATTTGATTAAAATAACTTTTTTATTAATAAGGGATTAGTTTAAAAATATATTATTTTCTTATAATGATTATTAAAACATTTAAGAATATTACCATCTATAACAATGAATTACTATAAAAAAGTTTATACTATTAATGTAATTTTATTAATTTTAATAACTAAACTCAAAATCTTGAATTTTAAAAATAAGAAAGAAAAAGAAGAAATAAAAAACCCACACAACACAAGGAAAGGCCAAGACAGTGGTAGCTAAAGCCAAAGCCTGTGCTATTCCACACACCACCTCTACTCTCTCTCTCTCTCTTTCTCTCCTTTGCTGTGTTATGATTCATTTCTAAACCCTAATTCTCCTTTGCATTTTTTTCTTCATTGTTTTATTAGCAATTTCCGAGCATTGGTTAAATGAGTTTTTGTTCATTTCCAATTTTCTTAAATAGTAATCTAAAAAATAACTGATCATATTTTTGCTTCTGTAAATTCTGCATTTTTTCCTTTCTTTCTTTCTTTTTTTTCTTCTCTTTCTTTCCGGGCTGTATGAAGAAGTAGGGAATCTCATCGATTCCTTGTGTTTCTCTTCCATTTCCGGTCTAAAAATATCATCTTTAGGACTGAAGTGTTGCAAATTGGTGAGGGTTTTTGTGGGGTTGGTGACTTTGATTTCCATGGCTGCGGTTGCTGAGATTCCCGCTGATGCCAACAAAATGGATTCAAAACCTAAGGCTGAATCTGAATTCAGTGTCCAGAAGCTGGTTGACATGTTCACAAAGTTGAATCCTTTGGCCAAGGAGTTTTTCCCTTCATCATATCCTCCTAATCATGATCATCGCCTTCAGGGCTTTAATCAGCTCTCACCAACCCACTTTCTGGTCAACTCTAAGACTTCTGCTAATGAGAATTTCGCAAACAATCGAAGGGTAGGATTGTTCTGCCTCTGATCTCTCATTTCTAGTTTCAGCCTTGGTTTTTGCATGATTATGCCATGAATTTTGTCTATATGATAATTTGTTATGTTGTTAAAACTTTCATGTCCGGATAAAGACAGAATTTTCATCAATTTAGTGAATGAGGGAAACCTACTAGCACTAGGTGATGACTCAGAAAACAAAAATTAAAGAAATCATGATGAAATGTTCTAGCTGCACCACCTAAAAAAAGGGCGCAATGGTAGAATGAAAATACTGATTAGAGACTGAGAATCCAAGTATTTAGCAAAGTAACAGTTTTGTTGCTGCTTTAAATTCTTAACTGGGATGAATCCAATTAAGTCTCAACTATTCATGGCAATACTGTTAGAGACTGAGAACCCAAGTATTTAGCAAAGTAACAGTTTTGTTGCTGCTTTAAATTCTTAACTGGGATGAATCCAATTGAGTCTCAACTATTTGATTTTAGTTACACGTATACAAATGAAGAAATGTGGTTTTTCTGTATATATTAGTATATTTTGTGAGAGTCATGGTATGTCATGGTTGACAACTACAATTCTGGCTTCATTTTCCCGCAACTTTCTACAGTATCAGTGATCACTACACAGCCTTTCGTGCTTATTTTGTTTCTGTGGGAAATTTGTGTTTTTATTCTTCAATTTACATCATAATTAGGATGTCTTTCAGATATGTGTTGCTACCTACAACTTTTGTATTGTCTGTAATCTGTCTTCTTGTTTTATGGTGAACTCCAAATTGATTATGACAAGTTTCACACGACTGATTATGACATGTTTCACACTACAATTGTCCTATACCATATTTTTGATGTGAACATTCCAGTTTTTGTGAGCAAAGTAATCTTGCTGACAAATTGTGTTCACTGAATTTAACTCTTTCATTATCTTGCAGAGAAGAAATAGTTTTAACCAAGGAAGAAGGAGGGTGAGTGGAAGATCACTAAAGGCTCAGAGAGAAGATAGCATTAGAAGAACAGTATATGTTTCTGATATTGATCAGCATGTAAGTGAATTGAAAATGGCATGAAATCTTGATTTTGCTTGTTTAGTGTTTCCATATATCAACGAGTTTTACTTTGGCTAGCAAAGGTCTATCACAACCCTCCTCCTTTATTTGGGATTAGGACTCACTGATACTTGGCCTTTAACCAAGTGAAATGGCATTGTGTGAACTGTAATCCATGTAGCCGATCAACTAGTGGTATAGGGCTTTTGTTGTTCTAGTTTGTTTAGTGTACTGTTCCAATCATGGTAAACAGAATTATTTGAAGAATCTTTTGTCTTGGTCTAGGTTACTGAAGAGAGGCTTGCAGCATTATTCAGCAGTTGTGGACAAGTAAGTTATGAGCCTTGTTCATAGCTTGATTATTCTTTCTTTTTAGTTTACAATTAGATGAAAATATTACATTGCAGAATTTTAACTTTCTTTGAAGTTCTGTGTTGTGATTGTCATTTGTCTCCATTATCTTTTCTATGGTTATCACATAGCTTTATTGTCATTTATAGTAAACTCTGTGCCTAGGTTGCTGGAATTTCTCTTCCCTACCATTGTGCAATATGCTGAGCATGACCAACAAGTCCCTGTTCTGTTAATTTCTTTTCTGAAATTTTAGCTGTCTACTTTTCACCCAGTTCGCTGCACCATACCTCTTAGTGCGGCATGAAACCTGTTTCTTGAATAAACTCTTCACTCCATTTTATACATGATTTTTTCTGTCATTTTTTTCAGTCAGCTCAAAGCTCTTCTTTCCCTTTTTCTTGTTTCAATTTACGGTTATACTCATTCAATTCTTGAGTACAATTATCTTGGTTAGTTTTGAAGCTTTGGTTGCTGTTATTGCTATATTTTTTCCATTTAAACACATTAAATTAGTTTGGACCTGATATAAAAGACCACAGAACTGGTATGAAGTATTTATCTTTTAAAAAATGCCTCTGGCTTGTTTTGGAAATATTTCATCTGGCAAATTATTATCTAGAAATATATATATTTAATTTTTGAGAAATAATCTTTTGTTAATGTTACATATATACAGTCACTGAAAATATCAATTCCTTAACAAAATGGAAGTTGTTAATCTGTTTATCTGAAGGAATCTTAATTTAATCACTTTCGTTGACCTTCTAAGTCTGACCATGATTCTTTTGAGTTTGTGTTCATATATTTATCTTTAGTGTCAAATAAAGAATTCCAGCACACAGATTACAGTGTTATTAAATTAGGTAGTGGCAGGGTGGAGAAAACATTGGTCGTTGATGGAGTCCAATGGTTTTGTTGATCCATGGCAGAGTACTTGTCCATGTCTCCCTCCTTTGAAGAGTGACCCATTATATTTTGTTGCCCTGTTCCTTTGCTCTTTACATCTCTTTGAAATTGATGCATTTTCTGGGAATCCTCTGCTTCTCCAGTAGGCCAAAACAATTTTCAGCTGTCCTAATATGTTTTCTGGAACCTGTTTAACCTCTGCTGAGTTTTTTCCTTCTTGACCAAGGCATAGTTCTTGCTCATGGTCAAGCCTTTGTTTTTTGCTGCAGCTTCTTGAGACCAATTTTCCGTGCGATGTTCTGTTCTGTTTCTTGAGACCAACAGAGTACCTCAGTCTCAAAATTAGTCTCTTTCCATTGTTAATGACTCTGTAATTATGTCTTAAATGATCATTGCTTCTAGACTTGGAGTTTTGATAATTAAATTGCGAGGATGACATTCCTTTAAACATTTTTTGAGCATTTATGGGTGTATAAATTACAATTTTTTTCCATTGTCTTCAGCATAGCTTCCATCCTACCATGCGCTATGGCATCATAGTTTTGTTGAGGTTGGCCATTCTATGAGCTAACCAGGATAGATTATGGTTGACCCCACCCTTGGTTGCTGTTGTAATTATTTAACTATTGTTTCCCTTGAAATGGGCTCCATCTTTCTTGTATATTGACTGGCATATAACACCCTAAGTTTTAATTTTAGATGGCCATTGTTTGACATCAAGATCTTCACTAGCAGTAGTAGTCACTGAGCAGAGTTTATTAGAAATTTGATTGTGCTTCCTGACATCTCTATCTGATATACGTTGTGTTGTAGCAAAGTAATATCTCTTCTCTTGCCGACTATCTAGGATTTAAATTTAAAAGATACATCTTTTGTTATAACTATTACCCTACTTCTGTAATTAAGATGCTTTATTGGATGATTTGTATTGAAGGTAATTGATTGCCGAATTTGCGGTGACCCACATTCAGTTCTTCGTTTTGCTTTTGTTGAGTTTGCAGATGAGTGTAAGTCTTCTTCTGTAAATCATACTTCTTTAAATTCTCCTTATGGAAAATACAAATACGTATTTTCAACCATATCAAGCATTTGTATGGAATTTGTGTACACAGATGGTGCTAGAACAGCTTTAAACCTTGGTGGTACTGTACTTGGATACTATCCAGTGAGGGTTCTTCCTTCAAAAACTGCCATTCTTCCTGTGAATCCTACATTCCTCCCTAGGGTACAGAAACTCTCTGCTGCTTTATATTCATGGACATAGTTGGACTTGAAAATTCTTGTTTAGATGTAGCTTTGCCCTTTTGTTGTGATAAGAAAGCTTATTTATAGACATAGTTAGAACACCTCATTTCTGCATTGTTGAAATAAATTGATTTGCACATTTCATGAGTTCTCTTATCTCCTTGTGCCCCTTGTATATTTTATTTTCTCTTTTCAATGAATGCTTTCTTAAAATTTGAAACAGATTGTAATTTATAGATAATTATGGTTTTGTTGTGCATATGCTACATTGAGATGTAAAATGATGCTTAAAAATCTTTGGTCTATTAAATTTCTCTTTCTTCTGGAACATGCAGTCGGATGATGAGCGCGAAATGTGTGCCCGAACTGTCTATTGTACAAATATTGATAAGAAGGTATCTTATTACTTTTTGGGGAAATACAGATGTTTTTGTTACAAGTATAACTATTTTAATTTAGGAACAATTCATCATCCAGTTGGCTAGAAAGATTCAGAGCGTTAGTCATAACACTTCTTGACCTAATTAGCAGTTTTTAACAAGTTTATCAGGATAGTTATAAGATATGCCCATCTATGACATGTATAGATGGATATTGGAGCTAAAACTATTAATGCATTATTTATTTTTCTCAAATGAGTGCAGATTTCTCAAGCTGAAGTGAAGAATTTTTTTGAATCAGCTTGTGGTGAGGTTAGACCAGAACATAATTGGTTCATGCTATATATGTTGGAACTTATTTATGTTAGAAGAGTTGATTGAGTTTGCCATTCTATTTACAGGTTACGCGCCTGAGGCTTTTGGGGGACCATGTGCATTCCACTCGAATTGCTTTTGTGGAATTTGCAATGGTAAGTCTAGACTATACCACATGCAGTGCCTGCTCAGCGCTACACTTTCATAGTTTATGATAGAAATAATTGCATCACAAACAACTAAACTAATTCAACCCATGTTGACTATTTTAGGAGGATTCTATATGCTTCTATTTGATACGTGTTCATGTCAACTGTAACAATTCAATAACTTTTATTTCATAATATTCTCTATTAATTTTGAGCTCCATTGTCTTCCACTATTCTTTCATGCCATGCACCAGAATTTGAAGGATTTGGTTAACAGAGATTTCATGCTGAAGAATATAGTTCAGAATTCGATTAGTTGAGCCCAGAGATGTTAAAATTTACCTACTGTGATAATATCCATGTAACTGACCTTACTTTTGTGAGAAGACCTTTGTTGTTATTATATTGTTATACGCACTAGTTTTTGTGTTAAATTTCTCTCAAAAGTATATTTGTCTTACTACTTTAAATATTGACGTTTACTGAGTCCCTTATTTGGCAATCTTCCACTCACTTTCCCCTACACCGGTAAAGGGGTAGTTTATATCCATGTAACCAACCATATCTAGTGTGATAAGGCTTTTGTTGCTGTTATATGAACCAGTATTTTTGTTAAAATTCTCACAAAAGTATATGTATTATTATTTTATACATTGATATTCACGTAGTCCCTGACTTGACATTCTTCCACTTACTTCCCCCCTATACAGGTAAAGGGTTAGTTTATATTCAGCCAGCATTATGGTCATGAATCTACTGAAATTTCATTGTTCTGTTTACGATGTGTATTTTTAAGAGAGTAAAATGTTAAAGGAGTTTGTCTCTTTTAAAAGAATGAGCTCTTGCTAAGAATTAAGCTTTTACCTAGCAATTATTGTTTATTGTTCTAGATACCTCAAATGGGTTATGGATGAGTTAGATTTGATTGATCTCTTGACCCGTTCTTTGTCTTCTAGAAGCATAATTGTTAACCCATCAAGAGGACTTTACAGATTATATATGGTTTTCCTTAGTACAGGATGCATGAATTAATATTTCTATTTTCTTAAATGGATGAATATACTGGTGACCTATGGAATAATCAAAATTTTCTCTCGTTTCGTAAAGCTTGTCACAAGAGCATTTACATAAACTCTAAAGATTTAATGATTTCTTTTGTGTTGTGCTTTCACTGTAATGAATTGTGTTATCTTGCACAAGCGGAAGATTATGTTGACTGGCACTTTTTTCTTACTGAGCAGGCTGAAAGTGCCATTATTGCACTAAACTGTAGTGGGATGCTCTTGGGATCTCAGCCTATAAGGTTTGGTGCCTTTCCCTAAGCATAGTTTCTGTTATGCAAGTTTCAACTAAATTTATTTAAGCCATATTGATTTTTTCCCTTGTTCTGTAGGGTAAGTCCATCAAAGACTCCGGTGAGGCCAAGGGTCACTCGTCCGGCATCCCATTAACTGATCAACATGGTCCAAGACTAGAGAGAGAGAGAGAGAGGATATGTGGTCAACGTTCCAGTTGAGACTTGTGTAGAAAGGGTGGTGAAACTTCCCTTTGTTTCAGTATTTTCATCTTTTTCTGTCAACAGCGGTTCCTTTTTTCTTTTTGTCAGGGCATATAACTACCATGCACTAGTTAAACTTTCCTAGCATCCAGTCTTGATCTTGAAACATTTTACCGTATCTACATTGAAATGGTCCAGTTTCAGTTTTCTTGTTACTTGGAGCGAGTGTTAATCGTACTTCATAACTTGCTTTAATCTTTTACAGAATTACAGGCGTAATTCTTATAGATCAGTATTTTTTAGCGGCATCTCAATTGGGCAACCATTCAATCGAGTGAGAATATCTGATTTTGGGTTCCCTCGAATTGGAAATGAGTTTGATGAAAGTGCTTTTATACTGTCAATCATCAGAAATTATTGCCTTCTCTTTAAGGTAATTATGATAAAAATTGACAAATTTTCATCTTAAGTGTTACAATATTGTATATACACTAATTGAATTCTTACAGAGCATGATTATGGTGCATGCCGCCTACATACTACATATTTGGTTTCGTATCAGATTAAGTTAAAAGGATTCTCAATCAATGACATTTAATTGAAAGTTATTTGAATGACTTTCATTTTATTCATAAAGTGGATCCAAGGTTCTCAAAGTACATTGCATTGGTATGTTGTTGGTCTTTATTCTGAAACAATTTGGAATGTATCATTGCTTAATGTTCTTTATTTGAGTGTTCTTACCTCAATAGTTGTGATTAGGCGGCATCTCCACTTAGTTTTAAGAATTTAGGCACATATGCAGATTTGGCTGGACCAGTGAAAACACTGGTCCCCTACAGAACATGCATAAACATCTGAATATAACACCTTTTTCTTGTCATTTTTTTTAATGAAAGATGCAAAGCATCCATCTTTGTGATATCTATACTGTTGTGTGGTTCCTTTTGGCAGGTTCCTCCATCTTGGATTCCCACTAAACCTGGAATTGATTCCATTATCTAAATGCCTTTTAGGAATGTCTGATGCTAATTGATAAATGAGCTGTATTAAATATAAAATTAGATATGGAAAATATCCTTGGGTAAAATGTTGTTAACCAGCCTTGGATTAGGAAAACGATACTCTAATATCCTTATGCTTTAAAAGAATATATTATCTTCTGTATAGTTTAATAAATAATAGACATTCCTTTTTTATTTTGTTTTAATAAATGACACTTATTTTCCATGCTTTTAATAAATGTTATTAATTGTTATATATGTGAACAAATAGTCACTTGCATTGCTTTATTTAACAATATCACGTTTACTAAAACTTTAATAAATAATTATAAAGCTAAAAGCTAAAGCTTTAAAATATAAAAATTAAAGATTTTTTGTATACAAAAAATTTAAAAGTTGTACCTTATCAATCGAATAAGGAAGTAGGGTGAGCCTTTATTAAAAGTATAAGGAAATAAGTGTCCTTTATTAAAAAAAATTTAATACCATTTTTGCTTCTAATATTTGGAGCAATTGTTCAATATTTTTGTTTTCAATTTTTTTACTCAATATGATTTGTTTCATTGGATCAAAATTAATGTTGTTAGAGGGTGATGACTTGATAGAGTGATGCATTTGTATTTTTGCAAGAAGAAAAGTGTTCATATCATTTTACCAAGTCATCATTTTTTAGTTAATGTCAACATAAAGGAAGGGATCATATTTTGACTACTATTAATAAATATTGGAACCACAATGAGTTTACAAAAAATTGAAGAAAAACCTTAAACAATTGCTACAAATAATAAGACTAAAAGAGATATTAAACCTTGAAAAAATGAAAGTTGAATGTCTATTTACAAATAATGAGTATAAGTGTCATTAGTGTAAAAGAAACACACTATATATATATATATATATATATATATATATATATATATATATATATATATGTATGTATGTATGTATTACGAGGTCAATATAGCACTTCGCGAAGGTCTCTAGACTTCTGAATGGATTCTTCTCCCACTTACTGTGGTCGTTAGTCAAATGTTTGTCATTCTCTTGGTAAAACTGGGGTGTACCTTCAAAAGAGACTCCAACGCTCAAGTCAACACAAGACTTTTCCTTTTTAGGTCAAATCTCTAAGTTTGTGATTAGTGAAAAAGGTCTCCTTAATTACTTGGGTCCACTTGTATTTATACTAATTGTTTTACTTGTTTATCTTATCACCTTATGTATACAGTGGTTTTGTTGTTGGTTTTGAGCCTTGAGGCCTTTGGTTGAGGCTGCCTAGGGCTGTTATTAGAGGCCAATTCTATTAGGAAGCTTGCTAGGTCCTTCAGCGATTTTCTCTAAGTTAATTCATGCTAAGAAAGTAAGGGCGAGAGGACCACTTACATGCCAGCCTGCCGATAATTCGACCCTATTTGATGTGATGTACACACGTTCTCGACTTTGGGTTTAGTTGCTTAGTTGTAGACCATTCGGTCCTATATGGTACACCAACTCCCCAACCTTTTCCAGTTTTGTTTGCTACATGTTCTAGGAGTGGTTTACTGATTCATTAAATTGTTTTTAGGAAAAAAAATCTTATTTCTTTGGCTTATCACTTTACATGAGAATTCATTGAGGGAGAACGGTGAAGAGGTTCATTGAGGGAGTGATGTGACATGATTAGGTTGAGGAGGGGAATCTTTTCGTCAAGGAGACTTGGCTTGGCTTAGGCTAGGAAGTTGTAGCCAGGGGCGGATCATCATGGGTGCAGGAGGGGCCTTGGCCCCCCCAAAAATTTTGAAACTTTTTTTACAATAAATATTTTGATTTTTTTATTATAAATATTAAATTAAATATTTTATTTCTTTTATAAACATAATAATTAATACTAATAAATAATA
>Ga0214543_1006263_pt1 | contig 21290 bp, 24 predicted proteins | sample CNSS2metaG_FD_160094 | JGI IMG/M metagenome (GOLD analysis project Ga0214543, IMG submission 160094) | Root nodule microbial communities from cowpea collected in UCLA plant growth center, Los Angeles, California, USA - CNSS2 | ecosystem: Host-associated > Plants > Roots > Nodule | place: USA...
ATGCCAACAAATGAATTGAGTCTTTACATTGATTGATTTGTAAATCAACAACAATAATTAATTTAACAATAATCTCTAGATAACCAATGAAGAATCTTATTTAGAAAAAGCAGTGGAATTAACCTATATACTATTATTGTGTTTACAATCTTCCGTGTCATTTTCTTTGCATATCAAAACCCCCTATTTTTATAGTTGCTAGTTTTAATTGCATTTTTAAGAATCAAATATTTGAGATCAATTCCGTATTCGTTGTGAGACGACTCAGGGTTATCTTAACCCTAACTATTTTGTTCACTACTAACTGGCAATACTGAAGTTGCTAAAGTAGTGGTAATTTGATCACCTAACGACAGCGATATCAAATTTGGCGCCGTTGCTGGGGAATACGGTTAGTATTTCTTTTATTTTTATTCTGTTTTTATTTATTTTATTTTATTTTATTTTATTTTATTTATTTTATTTATTTATTTATTTATTTTACGCATATACGTTTAATAGAGTTTGTTATTTTGTAGTCTTTAGTTTTCTTTTAATATATTCCAAGCAAAGTTCTATTTTTGTTTTGATTAAGAATTTCTTTTAAGAAATTTTTTGAGACTAGTTTGGAAAACTCTGTCTAGGAAAGACTTGGTATTTAAGTTGTCCACTGTGACGCACCTCTCTTTCCTAGGAGTAGACCCAACAACATCTTAACTTATTTCTTTCTTGAAATCTTTCTCCAAAACAAGAATAGGAAAAAAAAACACACAGAGAAACACTTTCAGGTGGAGTGCGTAGTGCATGACTCGGGCCAATCCGGGTCAATTTTATCAACTTGATTCAGGACTTGAAAGGAACTTGCATAAATCACGTAGGAGACTTGAACTCAGGTGTTCTACTGAAGGAGCACCGTCATCATCTGAACCTACCACTGAAAGTGTACCACTAGAATCACCTCCGGTGATTAACATATCTTCTGATCCATCATCTGAACCAGAAATTCAAGAAGATAGAATGGAAGAAAGAACAATAAGAGAGTTGGTTTCACTGGATGCAGCAATTACACAAAACATGTGCATCCAATATCCAGATGGAGAATGTGAGCTTAAGTCTGGATTAATCCATCTTCTACCTAAATTCCATGGATTAGCAGGAGAAGAACCGTACCATCATTTGAAGGAATTTCTTCTTGTTTGTTCATCCATGAGACCTACAACAGTGACAGAGGAACATATCAAGCTTAAGGCTTTTCCATTCTCATTGCAACATGCCGCTAAGAATTGGTTATACTGCCTTCCACCAGGATCCATCAATACTTGGGAGACTCTGAAAATATTATTTCTGGAAAAGTTTTTTCCAGCATCTAGAGTTGCTGCTATTCGCAAAGATATTTATGGCATAAGGCAACAAGAAAGAGAAAATCTTCACGAGTATTGGGAAAGATTCAAAAAGTTATGTGCTTCTTGTCCTCATCACCAAATAAATGAGCATCTCCTTATTCAATACTTTTATGAGGGATTGAGTATCATGGATAGACAAATGATAGATGCCGCAAGTGGAGGGTCATTGGTGGACAAAACGCCAACAAATTCAAGACAATTGATTGAAAATATGGCATCGAACCATCAACAATTTTCCACCAGGAGTAATTCTATAACTCTATTGAAGGGAACCCATGGAGTAGAAGCTTCATATGTTGCAGATCACAAGAAAATAGAAGGGAAGTTGGATGACTTAGTGGCCATGGTAAGGACCTTGACAGACTTCCAAAAAAATCCTATCCCTTCTACTTTATGCGGAATTTGTGCTTCTACTAATCATCCTATCCAATGGCCAAGATCAAGCCTCCTTCTCCAAGCTTGATCAAAGGGCCAAGATCAAGGCCCACTCCATCCAAGGGCTGTCCTTTCTCATGTGTAAATGGATTCATATAAAAGCCAAAATTTCACTCATTTGTAGACACTCTTGAATTTTTGTGCAATAGACACTTTAAGTTGAGAACACTCCTCACTATTGCCACTTGAGAGTCATCTTTTAGAGATCTTACTCTCTTTACCTATAGCCCCCTTGCTAGGCTAGAACCACCTCTAAATCATTCATCCTTTCACCTATCCATTACAAGCAAGAGCCTACAAACTTGCCTTCCATTCTTCCATGCTTCGTCCATCATTTCCGCTACACTTGGAGCTTCATGTCTCCACCAAGCTCCATCAGAAACCAATGAGAAATGAGACAAATATGAGTTCTAAATAAGAGATTCTAAGCCTTCTGCTATGTTTGAGGTGTTCTGCATGAATTGATCGGTGGAACACCGATTGGAGTGGTCATCCGACGAATTCCATGATGGAGCGTCTCCATCAAGACACCTCTATTTATAAACCCCTAACCCTAGAGATAGTCTCACTAAAAAAGAGAAGTGAAACTCTAATTCTACTCCTCAGAGAACAAAGCAAAATCCTCTCCATTAGGAGGATGACACATGACCACTACTAAAGAGAAATCATGTCCATTAGAAGCATGACACATGGATATTACTATAGAGAAATCCTCTCAATCGGAGCATGCCATGTGGCCACTACTAAGGAGAAATCCTCTCCATTAGGGGCATGCCATGTGGCCACTACTGTCCTAAAAGAATATGACCTTCACACCTGATGAGCCATTATTTTCCCATATTTTCTTATCTTTTTGTACCCATCTTAATGAATGTTTAGTGCTTAATTATATACTATTAGTGCATTTTCATTTATTAGGCTTCATTGGGTCAATAATTTGAATTTTAATTAATTTGAATTTACCTGGTCTATTTTTCATTTCTTAATTAATTTCAAGTTTTGTTACAAAAAATTTTTGGGCTTGGACATTAATCTTAGGTTGAAGAGGGGAGTTTCATGTCTACGCCATATCTTCCTTTTTTTCTACGTCAGCATGATGTGCCAACTTTTATTTGGGCCTAGTGGCAATGTTTTAATTCTCGAGCTTTTGTTTGATGTGACCACGTTAGTTTTAGGGTTTTTCATTTTCAGACTTGTTATCCTCCATTGTGTCTTCTTTTTTTCACATTTTTGAACACCATTGGACAACCATTGAAAGAGCCACTATGTATTCAAGTTTTTCTTCATTTTGGATGGGACCCAGCTTAGGGTTCCATATTCTAGTTGAGTTATTCACGTTTCTAGTTTAGTTTCTCTCTCACCATGATGCAACTTTGTTATGTTTTGTGTTGTAATTTGAATCCCATGGAGAACTAATTTTGTGTATTGATTCCTTGAAGTGAATGAAATGAAATCTTGAGATTCTTGTTCAATCAGTGTTTCTGCTTTGTTATGCTTTTTCAATCAGCGTTTTAATGGGTGTGTATTGTTCACCACATGCTTATTTGTGGGTGTGAGTTGATTAAGTATGCTTTGCTTAATTGCATAGTGAACTTATGTTAATCTCCACTTAGTTGGTTAATTTTGGGTTTCATGAGAGTATATTGAACAAAATAATTAATTTTGTAACCTATGATTTGTGGATTTTAATTTGAATTCAAGGTTCAATACGTTTTAATTTATTAAATTTGAAGTTGTGTTTTTGGAATCTATTTTGCCACTCTGAGAAACTACCATCCCCTCCCTCACACAATGTTGTAACTGGAACCTTTTGATAGAGAACAATAGTCACTTGGAGGCTACCTTGGGAAAATCTCCTGATTACCACATTTATACTGTTCATTTGTTAGGGTATGACACAAATCAAATTTATTGTCATTGCCCAAGACTAATGTTGTCGTCAAAGTTAATTTCAATGTTATGTTTTATGTGTTATGTGATTTTGTGTGTTATATGTTGAGTATCTAAATTGTGATAATGTTATGTGAGTTTTGTATAGCGTGGATGTTGGTTGTGTAGTTTGTGTAGTAGGAAATAGTGTTGTGTTGCATGAATAATGTCATTGTCGTAGTAAATGGTGTCCATTTCTAGCATTTAACTTCTGGATTTTTGTTCTGGTAGCTACGAGCATTATTTTGGCTTTAAATGTTTTATGTCCACCTTATACCCTATATTTGAATGGAAAAGTAAATGGAGCAATTTGTGTGGTGTGGTTTGAAAGATACAAAAATATTTTTGAATTGATTTTTAGCCAAACTTGGAACAACCATAACTTTCACTCCAGTTATTGGAATCACAATTATTTTATATGCATTTGGGGTAGAAAATCATTACCAAGCCTTTGGCAACCCACTTTCTAGGCTATTAAATTTAGATTTCCCAAAAAATGTTGTTTTCAATTTTCAATCAATGTTTTTTTTGTGATTGTTCTTTTTTTTTCACTTTTGAAAAAGGATTTAATGTATTTGAATTTCGGGTTGAATATTTTTGTGGTGGTTTTTGATGACTTTAGTAAGTTGCCTACCAATTTTCAAGTCATTTGGAGTTTGTTTGAGTATACTTTTAGTTTTACCTTATGTTATGCCAATATTACTAGAATTATTGTCTTTTGGTGGATGACTAGTGAAAATCCAAGTAACTTACAATCGTTTGACCCTAAAATTGACAAGACATTCCATAAATTAGTTAGGCATTATAGAAATCCATATTTGCATTTTGAATATTCTATTACATTCCCTAATACTCCTAAATTTGATCATTTGAAGCATTCTGTGCACAATGAACATTTTGATACTGATAACATGGCTTAACCTCCATCTCGTGATAAGACACTAAGGGAGTTGGTTGGTGAGTTCACTTATGAAAGCTTGTGCATCCAATATCCTGGTGAGGAAATGTCATTTGTTCTTAAACTTGGATTGATATAGTTGCTACCAACGTTCAATGGTCTTGCACGTGAGGATTCTCATAAGCACTTGAAATAGTTCCACATTATGTGTTCTACCATGAAGCCCGCTGATGTGCTTGATGAGAAACATGGAGAGAAATATGATTGGCATTGCAAGTGGTCTTCTCTAATAATTTTATGAAGGTTTGCACAACATGGAGAAAAACATGATTGACAATGCAAGTGGTGGTGTCCTTGGTGATATGATCTTGCATAGGGAACATCTTAACATAGGATCATCTCGAATTTGGGGCGAATTTGGGCCTCAAACAAAATTGGGTTTGAACCATAGATAAGGACCCGAGTTCTAAGGAGAATCTCGAGACTTGAGAATAAACTCAATTTTTCATATAACTCAAATATGAATACAAAGTGTTTCACAAATGTTCATATATTATAGGCTAAAACACTAAAAAGTCTAACACTACTAATAGTCTATAAGGCCTAAACATAAATATTACAAAAATTAGAAAAAGAGTTCCTATTCTATTATCCAAAGGTAATATCCAAGATTTGTTTAAAGGTCCTAGGCATGATTCCAACAATTGCTCTAAAATCCTTGTGACAACCCCTAACCATGCCTCCATCAATGCCTCCGGGTTGGAGAAAATTTGACCTCGAATTTTAGCGCTTTATTACCTACAAATAAACACACAAACATAAGTGCTGAAAGCACGCAAAACCATAACAGTCTAAAGCCAGAAATAAAATGTTATCTAAATTGAGATTGGAATCTAGGGAGAGGTCAATCTCTTATTATCAATGTGCTTGGAGATTGTCCTCTAGGGTTAAAGGCCAACCTATAAAACACATCAAAGAGTTTCAAGACAATTGTTTTATTCAGAATAACACAATAAAGACACTCAAATGAAACATAGAAGATAGAAAAAGTCTTGGAATATGTTCACTGCACGACAAACAAATAAGCATAGTTTCAACAATAGGTTCATATTTGTCCAATCTTATTTCTTCTTTTTTCTATCATCTCTTCTTTATTCCATTGCTTATGTCATTGCTCACAAGTCTTCCCTAGGCATGAAGACAAAAAAAGATGGGTTAGTAAGTTTTCGTAATGAAAATGCAAAATCATGATGTACATGGGAATAACAGTTCAAAGTATTGTAATCCCCCTTTAAGGATTTCATTTTAACATGTATGTCAAGGGTGTGAGAAGAGACTCATTCACTTGTTTCTCCCTTTGTTCTTCTTCTTCATTTTCTCATTTCGTTCTCTATACTTTCTTTCTCTTGTAGTTGCACGTCCTCTCTTACTCTCATCTCTACCTCTTCTCTTTCTCTTTGCTTTTTCTTTTCCTTCTCTTTTAGCTCTTACTCTTTTCTCTCTTTTATCTCTTTCTCTTGTCTTTCTTTGAGCTCTTTATTTTGTTGTTCTTTCTTCAACTTTTCCTCTTGTCTTGCTTTTTCCCACATTTCCCTTAGTGCTTTTCCTCATTTTCTCTCTTTTCTCGCTCCCTTTGAGCTTGTTGCTCTTGTCTTACTTTGAGCTTTTGCCTAATACTCCTCTTCACCTCTTTAAAGTATATAATGTAATCCTAGAGTTCCTTAAGGGTCATGTACTTTGCGTTCCAATTAGGACATTGATAATTTTTGTGTCCATAACCTTCACATTGATAATTTTTGTGTCCATAAGTAATTGAAATTGAATAGAAATATAATAATATGTTTTTGTTGTATATTCTTAACTAAATTATACTTTCAATCAGTATGCCATTGTTTTAAGCCAATTGTTTTCACTCTTCCACTTTATTCTCTTTGGATGAACCTGAAATTCCTTCTTTCACTTCGAGGTCCACTGTTACCCCAGACTTAAGCTTTAACATTTATTGGTTGCTACCTACACACTCAATGTGTACAATACTTAAATTGATTTTGGAAAACTAAAATCAATTCCAAAGTTAATTAGTGGTTAGTGATATTAAATTGCTAGTAAGGGTATATATTTACATCATACCTGAAGAAGAAACCTGGAACTTGCTTCGTATGGTTGAAATGGAGTATGGTATTAGTAATCCACCGCCACTTGCTCATATAGGCGAGAACATGGATCAAACAATGTCATCCTCACAACCAACCTTTCTTTTCTTTGACAAATGTTAGGAATTACATTCGCTAATCACAAAATCATTATCTTTTAAATTAATTCATGGATTTGCAAGGGGAAAAAGTATGATAATTTAACATACATCAATAATATAGGATTGAATGTAGTTAAAAGATATCTAAATCAAAATTTTATATTGATTAAATATTTAATTTGAAAAGATTTTAATTATATCAAACAAAAATCAATTATATATTTGAATTGTATATAAGTCTTGGTAAAGAAAGTACAAGTTTAATTCATGATACAAACAATTAAAACTCTCTTGTAATTGGATTATAACAGGTCTAGGTTGATGTGCTTTCATGTTTCATAGAATATGAATCAATCTGGTTCACTTTCTGATGAAGTTGTAGCTTTTTTATTCTTAAATTCCTTCAATTTTGGATATGTTTCTATCTGCCTTATGAAACCAAAAATAATAAGAACATTGGTCTAATACATAGTCACAATTGTTGGATAGATCATTATATATTTTATCTTTATCTTTATCCTCAGTTTCTATTGTTATTATTCTTTATGTGTATTTTGGGCTTAACCCGTATTTTCTTTATTATAAATATAGTAGCCTATGTGTATTTTCTACACAAGGGAGATTAATCCCGAAACCTATTTTCTTTGTATTTAATATGGTATCAGAGTCTAAGGTTCTTTAAAGAAAATTTGTGTTGCCTTTTTCACTACACCCACTGTTGGAGATGTTGTTCATCGCCGTCGTCGTCGTCGAAGTTCCAGTTCCGACCAATGACCATGTGTTTTTGTTCGTGTCTGCGAGATAACCACTGTGTTGTCAATGAGGCCTCCATCGGAGCTCTCATGCGTCTCTCTAATGCACCAGATTTGCCTCCATTGTCGCCACACATGGTGGTGAGTCTAGGCTCCTTTATGGCAACAATTTCCTTCCTCAAATTTGCCTCCATCTCGTCTTCCATATCTGTTCTTGGTTATTTCTTTGGAGCACTTTGGATTTATAGGGTTTCTTTCTCTTCCTCCATGACATCTTTCATTGCTTCCTCTACTCTTAATGTATCTTCTACCTCCACTATGTTTGACCTGTTTGTCTTTCGTAACCATGTCAATGTGCACTTGCCTATTCATAAGTTAGATGGCAAGAATTATGCGACTTGGACATCAGACGTTAAACTTTGGCTTGAGAGTTCACGATATCTTGGTTATCTTACCCTTAAAGGGACTGATATTGCTCTCTATGATTTTTCCCGTTGGAAGAGACTTGATGCTCACTTATACATGGTTCCCAAGAGTACAATCCAATCTTCTCTAAAACAAATGTTTCGTGCCTATGGTACATGTTATGAAGTTTGGGAACATGTCAAATTATTGTACACCTACAATACTTAACGTCTCTTTGCATTTATCACGACCTTTTTGACATTGTTGCTCCACGAACTCAAAACCCTATGGCTGATTATTTGGTTAAGATGAATGATTTTTTTTCATGAAATTAATCAAGTATTACCTCCTACCTCTACTCCTGTAGAATAAATAGAGCAACGGTCAAAGATCTTCATGGTTTTGACTATACACACACTTATTGATAAATATTTCTATGTCTGTTATCAAATTTTGTGTTGTCTTGTTATACCCATTTTACTTCTACTTGTTTCACCTTTTTGCATGTGCGATGTAAAACTTCCATTGCTAAACCTGTTTTTGCTAATGATTCCTCTACTTTGGCAACTCAATGTGATGATCGTAACTGCTCTCGCAAGCCAGAAAAAATGGTGTTACAAGTGTGACCATTGTGGCAAGTTCGACCACAAAATTGACCGGTGTTATGCATTGCATGGTCGTCCTTGTTGATCTATTGTTGTTGCTCAAACTAATCCTCCCTCACTAACATCTATTGTGGATCCTCTTTCATATGCTCTTATTGACAAATCTGCTATCATTAATGAATTTCTCAAATGGTGTGAGGATCGAAAGTACTCTAGTTCCACTGCTTCTGTTGCACACACAAGTACATTTGGTATGAGTCAATCTTCATCTATTGGTCCTTGGGTGCTCGCTCAGGAGCTACAAACCACATTACTAACAACAAATCTTTGTTTTCCGCCTTGTCTTCTTCGACTGATTTACATTCTGTTATAATGGCTAATTGGTCTAGGGTTTTAACTCATGGTGTTGGGACAATTAATCGTTTTCCTTTTCTATCCATTGATAATGTTTTTTATGTCCATAAGTCTCTTTCTAACTTATTATCCATTAGTCGTTTAACTCATTCTCTTGATTGTGTTATTTTGTTTACCCAAACTTTTGTTTATTTACAAGATTGGAGTTTGAGATAGGTGATTGGCATCCGATGTGACACCCTTGGTCTTTATCGTCTCTGCGCCTCTTTACATGTTAGTTTATTTATCCAAGTTGTCAAATTTAGTGTGTGAGTCGTGTCAATTAGGCAAACATAGTTGTAATTCCTTTCCTCGTAGTGTCTCACACAAAGCTTCATCTCCTTTTGCCTTATTTCACTTTGACATTTGGGGACCTAGTCGTATTACATCTACTTTAAGTTTTCAATACTTTGTTACTTTTATTGAAGATTATTGAAGGTGTACCTGTTATTTTTAATTAAAAATCAATTTGAATTATTTCATATATTCCAATCTTTAATGAAATTAAAACTCAATTTGGTGTTTCTATTAGAATTTTGCAGAGTGATAATGGTCGTGAATATTTTTCCAATTCTTTTAAACAATTTATGCCTTCGCATGACATTCTACACCAAACTTGTTGTGCGTATGCACAACAACAAAACGGAGTGACTAAGCGCAAAATAGACATCTTATTAAAACAACTCGTACTTTTTTAATTCATGGTGAGGTTCCTCAATATTTTTGGGGTAATGTTGTTCTTACTACATTGTATCTCATTAATCACATGCCTTCTTTGGTTTTGGATAATAAAATACCTCATTCCATTTTATTTCCTTGTGACCCTCTTCGTCCCTTACCTCTAAAAGTTTTTGGGTCTACATGTTTTGTTCACAATTTTAGTTCTGATCTTGATAAGTTGTCTCCTCGTTCACATAAATGTGTTTTTTTAGGGTTTACAAGATCACATAAAGGATACAAGTGTTTTTCCCCATCTCTCAACTGTTATTTTGTTTCTGCAGACATCACCTTCAATGAGTATTCTTTTTACTTCAAAAGTCATTCTCCTTCTTATAAGTATTCATCAAATACAATCAATATTCCTAATAATGTCAATATTTGTGTGCTTTGTGATCCTGTAAGTGTGTCTTGTCCATCGTCAATTTCTTCTCCACCACCACTTCAAGTTTATAATCACCACCAAGTGACTCACCTCAAGTGCCAACTACTTTTTCCCCTCCAGCTCCATCAACTGAGTCTAACCTTCTGACACTTGAGTCTGACCTTCCACCGAGTGACCTTCCAATTTCCTTATGAAAAAGTATATGTTTTACATGTAATCCCTCTCCATATTATATTGTTTTAACTTATCATGGATTTTCTTCAACTTTTATACATGTCCTTTGTCTATTTCTTATGTGACCATTCCAAAATCTATTCCTGATGCCTTAGCCCGCCCTGGTTGTCGTCAAGCCATTCTAGATAAACTAAGTCATCTTCATATTTTTTTCCCGTGGCACAGATGGCTTCTTGATGCAAATCACCCTAAGAGGGCTTTCAGCATGGGCCAATGGCTCGGCCCATTTAGTTTTTATGTTTTTAAATACATAGATAAATGTATAGGCTTGTTTGTTTGGTGTAATTTTCTTGGGCTTGTATTTTGGCGCACTTTTTTTCCTTGCATTTCTTTTGGGGCAATGATCACAAAGCAGCACAAGTCTTGGCTCAACTTTCTTCATAGTGAATCCTTTTTGTTTCCACCAGCATGTGCATACAACTTGGGCCTACCAACGTGCATCTTTGATTGGGCCATCTCTTTTCATCTAGCAATCAAACTTCTTTCAATGTGCAACTTAGGTTGGGCCTGCCAAAATTGCAATCCACGATAGTCCAACAACACATTAGGGGTTCTAGCATCTCAAAGGGGCTTAAACATTTTTCCTTCTCAAAGACACGCGCAATTAAGGTTCTTTGCCTCTTAGTTCCTTCCGTCACACAAGACGACAACTATGGTTTCAGAATTTTCCAATGCCTTGTAGGATGACCTTTCCCCGTGTTTTACTTTCAGGTTTTACCGTTAAATCCTTCTTTGTATACGACTATTTTCCTGTTAGGAATAGTTGTTAGGGTTCCTAATCTTGCCTCTTTCCATTTATATAAAGAGGCAAGCTAACACTGTAATCTAAATAAACTTTGAGAAATATATGTGTGTGTTCGCCTTTAGCATTTTCCCTCACTTCAAAGTTCAATCTTCGACTAGGGTTTTCAAAATAGTGAGAGTTCGATAGGTTCCCTACTGGAACTTGTTCGATAGAGACTCACGATTCCACCGAGAGTGTTTCTTCATGTCGATTTTGAGGAGTTGATTGTCCATCACTTACATTTTGAATGCTCTACTAAAAACCGTAGCATTGAACCTGTTCCTGCAGAGAACAAATAAGATGAGTCAAGCACAAGCATCACCTTACCATGTAGTCCGTTATCTCCTCAGTTGGTCTCTTCCCGGTTGGTACATATCAGCTTGAACCCAGGAGGGGTTACCTGTAGAAGAGTCTCCGAAGCTCAAGTAAGTCAAAGCTCTCAAAAGGTCAAATTAGTGATTAATGAAAGCGTACCTTTAATTACTGGGGTCCACGTGTATTTATAGAGCATTAATGATGTCTGATTATGTCATGGGCCAGGCCTTGACTTGGGCTCTAGCTTGGGCTGCGAGTGGGCCTAGGCCCTAACCCAGGCCCTTAAGACCTATTGAACGTGAGGGCTTCCATTTTTACTAAGTTTATTGGAGTGGTCGGCCTGGGCTTTAATCTTACCGGGTCTGTTGAGGTAGTTGGTCTAGGCCGACTACATATCGTGACGGCTTATGTTGATGATAAAAGGTGCAAGTTGTTCCTCTAGATGTTTAGGTTAGAATTGGTAATACTGTCTCGGTGCATGTATTATTGACTTGTTTGGTTAAGTTTGGCTAGGTGTGGTACACCAGTCCCCCAGCCTTTAAGTGTGATGAAAAGTGTTAAGACTAAAAAAGTGATATTCATCTGAAGGTAGGTGAAGGGGTGTCAGGGGTCAAATCAAGAAGTTCTAGTGCCATCATTTTTAAGAGTTATGTCTTTCGCAATGATGGTGTCGATTGGTATGGGATATTGTTTTGGCGGGAAGGGGTTTTCGTCGTTTGGGATCATGGACTATAAATATGGGTTTCAAAGCGAGTGAGGGTTTACTTGGTTCATTTGCGAGAGTTTTGAATTCAGAGGTCTTGTGTGCATCATACTGTCTGACTAGTTCCCAAATTCAGCCGATATCTTCCCGTAAACACGAAAACAAATGTGTCTAGTAGCGATAATATATCGTTGTCCACTTCTAGTAGTAGTGAGAGTACTGAGTTGGAGAGAAGTATGGGTAGGCAATTTGACGAAGAGGGTACAAGTTCTGGAGGCATGGTAAGTGGGATTCCAGTGGAGATGGTGAGGGAGGTTCGAGAAGATCCCCTTGTAGAATTGGCAGAAAGTAACTGGCCGGCTAAAGGCGGCTATGGGTGGGCGGCTACCGACGTCTGCAACCAATCATCTTTATTTCGATGGTCTCGTCTACTGAACTCCTGGTTAAACTGCACACCTGTCATCTCCAAGGGCGTAAGTTGGGACATCGTTTCCCTGGAAAGAGTTAGTGCTATCGACCGGGTATGTCATAGGCAGGAGGGTGCTACAGAGAAGTTTTTCTACATGTATATGTGGCATTTTTCTCAACTTCATTTGCGGTTACCGTTAGACGCTTTTACCATGGGCGTATTGCGCGCACTGAATGTGGCACCTACGCAGCTGCATCCGAATAGTTGGGCCTACTTGCAAGCTTTCCGCATCTTGTGCCAATCCTTATACTTGGAGCCCTCTCCTTACGTTTTTTTGTACTTCTACGACACCAGACCCCGCCGGCCGACTACTTGGCTGTCTTTAATAAGTCTTCCCAGTATCAGCAGACTGGATGCTTTTTCCCAGTCTCTCAAGCATTTCAAGGATGAGTACTTCAAGGTTTTTGTTACAGAAGAAGGCAAAGCTCATTTTTTGAACGCAGGTGGGAGTACAAAATTCCCCTTTAGTTGGACGGGCAACCCTTCTCGGTATAAGGACATGGGGATGGATGAGTTATTGGCGGGTGATAAGGAGGTGGTGGAGATCTTGTTGAAGTTTGTTGATAAGTTGCCCACTAAAGGCCTAGTTAGAGTTTATAATTCGGTGCATCCGATAATAGATATTGAAGGTATCAATTTATTACTTAAACTATGTTAATGATTCTAAGATGTTTTGATCCGAGTTGTAATGTATTATTATAGGGCATATGGCGCAATCTGGAAAGAAAAACTTGGCGCTTTTCCAATTGCTAAGGAAGGAGATGGCCGCTAAAGCCAAGGCAGCTGGGAAGATTGATGTTCCCAACTTGCAGGAGGCTGTGGTGGAGGTGCATGTGCACGGCAGGACGAAGAGGAAGGCTGAGTTGCCGCCTCGACACGGGAAGGGAAAAAATGTGAAGAAAGTGAGGGCGGCCTTGCTCAAGACGGGGTCGGCTAGTGGAGCAGGGTCGACCAGTGGGGAGAAAGGACCGGAATCTGTGAGGAAGCATATTTCAATTACCCTCCCAGATACCATTGTAAATTCTATTGACGACATGGATGCGGACTATATCGTGAGGACGATGGTCGAGTTTGGAAGCAAGGCCTTAGTATTGAGCTGCCCTGTGGGGTCTCTATACAAGAGGGAAGTGAAGGAGGGGGGCGGGAAAAGGTGGAGGAGTTGCAGGGGAAGGTAGACAAGCTAGAGGAGGAGAAGGCTGCGCTGGAGAAGGCGGCGCTGGAGAAGGCAAAGGAGAGTTGGGATGTAGACAGAAAGAGGCTGGCGACATGGAGGGTCCGCTGTTTGGATTCTGAGGAAAAATTGAACAAGAGAATAGGGGAATTGGAGGAAGATTACGACGATTTGAAGGAGAAGTATGATGGAGCTGTTGGTGAGCTTGGTGATCTGAAGAATAACATCATACAAGAACACATTAACGGTTTTAAGAAAGGACTACGGCAAGCGGCATTTTTCCATAGGGAGGTCGATTTTACTGACGTGAAGTTTGATTTCAAAAAAGATGTTATTGACGGGAGGCTTGTGAATGAAGATGAAGGCAGTGCTGGTGAGGAAGCGGAAGCGAGGGTGGAGGAGAAGGCAACTGAAGAGGTTAATGAGGCGGTTGATGTTGGAGAGGTGGCTCTTGACGCGGCAGAATAGGACCTTAATTTTTATTGATTTGAAAATATTTGAGCCTATGTCTGTAATAGCTGGTACATTATGTTACGTTGGTATACTTTGTGTTTATGTTTAATGCGATTAATGTTCTGTATGTTATTGTGTATGCTGAGTTTTGATAATATGTAGTTTTTGTGTGACGCGATGGATTGTATGTTAAGGGTTTTCGACCCAGGCCGCTTACTTGGGGTAAGGGTGGGGAACTTGAACAAATTAAGCACATGTTAAGGGTGTTCGACCCAGGCCGCTTACTTGGGGTAAGGGTTGGGAACTTGAACGAATTAAGCACAAGTTAAGGGTGTTCGACCCAGGCCGCTTACTTGTGGTAAGGGTGGGGAACTTGAACGAATATGAGAGAAAATACGTGGAAAAGTCATATATAGTTGAGAACCCTTCTTTTTATTTATTGAATAGGGGTGCCTCGTTAAAACCTCCCTGGCCAAAACCCTCCTTAGGGAAAAAAGACCAGGTGAGGAAAAAGAGTACACCCGGGCTGACAAGTATTGGTTCAATTATAATATACATTCAGCTGAAGTAGAATTTGAGGTGAGATACATTCCAAGTGTTGGGAATCTCTTCCCTAGATAAGTGTTCTAGGCGATAAGCTTCTCCTCCTGCATCTTCGCGTATGCGGTATGGGCCGTCCCAATTGGCGGAGAACTTGCCATCCTTCTTTCTAGCACTACTGGCCATTCTCCATACTAGGTCCCCAATGGCGAATGATCATGGACATAGGTTTGCATTATATTTTCTAGCAGCTCGTTGTTTGGCAGCTAAATTGCATATCTGGGCTTTTTCTCTAAGCTCGGGTAGAAGGTCGAGATGTATGGCCATGTTTTGGTGGTTGTGGGTCGGGTCGTATAGTTCTCGGCATACGGATGATTCGCCAATTTCAATTGGTATCATGGCGTCATCACCGTAGAATAGGCTGAATGGGGATTCGTTTGTTGATGATTAAGGGGTGCACTTGTAAGCCCATAGCACTTCTACTAACTCTTCAGGCCATCGGCCTTTGGCGGTATCTAATCTCTTGCGTAGGTCGACGAGGATAACTTTATTTGCCGCCTTTGCTTGTTCATTGGTTTGTGGATGTTCTACGGAACTTGTGATGTGCTTGATGCCTAGGCCAGTGTAGAACTTGGCTAGCTCTTTGTCAATAAATTGTCGGCCATTGTCTGTGATGATGGTATGTGGAACACCATATATGCATATAATATCCTTCCAAACAAATTGTTGAATTTGCTGGGCCGTGATGGTAGTTAGCGGCTTGGCTTCTATCAATTTGGTGAAGTAATCGACGGCTATAACTAGCAATTTTACCTACCCTTTGGCGGGTGAAAAGGGGTCGAGAATGTCCATTCCCTACTTAGCGAATGGCCATGGGGATAGTATGTGGTGTAGCTGTTCTTGTTTCTGGTGAATAAGGTTACCATGTTTCTGACATGGTTTGCACTTTCTGACGTAATCCTGGCAATCTGCTTCAATAGTCGGCCAGAAATATCTGGCTCTAAGAACTCTGGTAGCCATGGTGCGTGCGCCAGAATGATAACCATAAATACCTTCGTATAGCTCTTTAATAATATATTGTGCTTGTTCTGCCGTGACACACTTAAGAAGAGGTTGGCCATACCGGCGTTTGTAGAGGTCATCGCCTATCATGGTGTACCTAGCGGCCTTAACCAGCCAAGTTTTGTCTGCGTCTTGAGGGGGGTTGCCGGTTTTGAGGTACTGGATGTAGGGGGTGGTCCAGTTATGGCTTTGGGAGGGGTTGACGTTGTCGGTTGGGGTGTGGGTTAAATTTTGACAAGTGTGTGTGATGGAGGGCATAGATAATGTTTGTTGTAATAGGGATCGGTGGCAGTTCTTTAACTTGGTGCTGGCCAATTTGGAGAGGATATCGGCCCTGATGTTGTCGGTCCTTGGGATGTGTTCGATGCGGACTTGTTCGAAGGCGGATTGAATGACTGCACAAACTAGATGGTAATATTGTAGAAGGATGGGGTCTTTGATCTAGAACTTGTCATTTAGATGGCCGGATAAGGCGATGCTGGAGCCAGGGGGTCATTCGATGTGGTTGGTTTGTTGGATTAGGAGCTGTGGTCGCAGGCTGGCCATGTAGCACTCGCGTGCCAAGCGCTGGTCATAGTGGATGGTAAGGATGTCGCCGGACGGGGAAGGGAACTTCATGGCCAAGTGAGGGATGAAGACGACGGTGCCAAGGGTATTGAGGGAAGGATGGCCCAGGAGGATATTGTAGGATGTTGGCGTGTCGACGATAAGGAAGCGGATTGGGATGGTTTTAGTTTGGGTCCCCTCCCGAAAGACGGTGTGAAGGTCGATGTAGCCACGGGTGGATACTTGTTCACCAAAAAAGCCATAGATTGGCTCGTCATATGGGACCATGGCGGTGTCAGGAAGTTGAAGTTTTTGGTAGATGGCCCAGTAGAGGATATCAACGGAGCTGCCCTGATCAACGAGGACTTTCTTAACAGCGTAGTTTTCGATTTCAATAGTGATAACCATGGGGTCATCTTGTTGATGGTCGAGGCCATGAAAGTCGTCATCTGTGAAGATGATAAGAGGCATACGGCGTCTGTGGTGGGAATGGGTGATATGGTTGATGGATTGGATATGGCGGAGGTGTCTTTTTCTGGCAGAAGAAGTGGATCCTCCACTAGCGAAGCCACCTTAGAGATGGGGTTAATGGTGCCACGTAGGGAAGGGTCGGCAGGGATGATGTCGGTGCGGGCCGGTTCGGGTTCTTGGTTGGTGGGTTGGGTGGGGCGTCTGTCGTGACGGGAGTCATGTGGAGGGTGTCTGCGGTCGGATCGAGGGGGTGGCGGGATCGAGAGGAGGAGGAATGGTCATCTCTACGGATGAAACAATGAAAGTGGCCAGCACGGACTAATTCTTCTATTTTATCTTGGAGTGCTTTGCATTCTTCTGTAGTGTGGCCATGGTTGCGGTGGTAGCGGCAATATTTGGTCATATCAGCGTTGGGAGGTGTGGTTGTCTTGCGTGGTGGAGGGATTAGGTCAGCTTGTAGGGCCTCGTCGAGGATGCGGGAGCGGGCTACGGTAAGAGGGGCGTATCTGGTGAAGCGAGATTGGCGGGGCTCGCGTTGGCAGGTATCAGTACGTGGGTAAGGTTGCGGGGTAAGGTTGGTAGTGGTGGCTGCATAGTCGTTGCAGAATTTGGTGTGGAGGGTTTGCATTTCCTCCATGCGGACATAGTCAGCTGCGCGTAATTTGAGCTCGTGCATAGAGGCATGTGGGTGGAGGTAGACGTTGTTGGCGAAGGGGCCGGGTTGCAGGGTAAGTGCCATGCACTGGAGGATCATCTCCTGATTGAGGTGTGGGGTACGAAGAGTTGCCTTACTGAAGCGATCTATGAACGCTTTGAGTGGTTCGCCTTGTTCTTGTCTGATGCCCAGGAAGGAGATTATGGTAGTTTGGTGTGGCCGGCTGCCAGCGAAATGGGTGGAGAACATGTGAAAAAGGACGTCGAAACTGTCGATGGAGTAAGGCAGAAGAGTTGTGAACCATTCTAGGGCAGGACCCTTGAGGGTGGTGGGGAAGGCTTTACAGAAGATTGCATCTTGGGACGTGTATAGGGTGACATGGGTAATGTAGACTTTGAGGTGCTTGTCGGGGTCGGTTTCGCTAGTATAGTGGTCCAGGGTGAAAGGTTCCCATTGGGCAGGAAGAGGGGTGTTGGCGATAAAGTCAGTGAAGGAGTGACGACGTCTGGGCTGGTGGGGAGGGAGCAGGTGGGGTGGGATGGGATGGTTGATCATAGCGGGGAAGGTGGAGGTAAGGTTGTGTGTGGGGATGTGGGGGGGATGTGGGTTGTTGGCAGGTATTGTGGGTTGTATGGTGGAACATGTGTGGTGTGTAGGGTGGTGGGTATGTTGTAAGGGATCTGGGTGGTAGGGAGGGTAGCGGCAGGGGTTGGGGGTGCAGTGAGCCCTGGTTGAGTAGGTGGGAAGTGAGGGGGATGGGTGGAGGGGATGGGTGTTTGTTGAGTGGTTGTGAAGGTGTGAGGAGTGGGGTTGTATTCGCTTTCTTCCTCCGTGGGCTGGAAGGCCGGAGACCTTGCAGCTTCAGAGGCTTCCTTGGCTTTTCCCTTCAGGTTAGGATCAGCTTCGATCTTTCGCCTCAGGTGAGAGTTCTCTTGTCCTAGCGCCTCCATCTCGTCAGCGCTGCGTTTCTTCAGATTTGCCAGCTCTTGCTGCATCTTCGCTTGGCCGTCTAGGATGACAGCCAGGTCAGGGGTGGTGCCAGCAGGTCCTGAGGGACCAGCATCCGCCTGCTTGTTCACTCCAGCTTAGCTACGGGTGGAAACCATCTTCAGAGAAAAATGGGTACAAAAGGTGCTCGTCTCGTGCCCCACGGTGGGTGCCAATTGTTCCTGCAGAGAACAAATAAGATGAGTCAAGCACAAGCGTCACCTTACCACGTAGTCTGTTATCTCCTCAGTTGGTTTCTTCCTGGTTGGTACATATCAGCTTGAACCCAGGAGCGGTTACCTGCAGAAGAGTCTCCGAAGCTCAACTAAGTCAAAGCTCTCAGAAGGTCAAATCAGTGATTAATGAATGCGTACCTTTAATTACTGGGGTCCATGTGTAGTTATAGAGCATTAATGATGTCTGATTACCTCATGGGCCAGGGCTTGACTTGGGCTCTAGCTTGGGCTGCGAGTGGGCCTGGGCCCTAACCCAGGCCCTTAGGACCTATTGAACGCGGGGGCTTCCATTTTTACTAAGTTTATTAGAGTGGTTGGCCTGGGCTTTATTCTTACCGGGTCTGTTGAGGTAGTCGGTCTAGGCCGACTACGTATCCTGATGGCTTATGTTGATGATAAGAGGTGCAGGTTGTTCCTCTAGATGTTTAGGTTAGAATTGGTAAAACTTGGGCTAACCCGGTCTAGGCTGAGTACTTGACTGTCTCGGTGTATGTATTGTTTACTTGTTTGGTTAAGTTTGGCTAGGTGTGGTACAAAACCTAAACCTAAACTTATTTCATTCCCCCTTTTGGTTCCTAGGTATTCAATTAAGATTTTGTAGATTTAAAACCCAATACTTGGATGGTCATCTTGTTATGTCCCCAAAATATATGGCAACAACTAGTAGAGAAAAGAAAAGAAAAAATAACATAATGAACACTACATAACCAAGGCATATGACCAAATTTAAGAATAAAAGAAGAAGAGAGAGAAAAAGAAAACAAAAGAAAATAAAATAAGCACTTCCTTAATAACAAGGATTCGAACCCATGTCCATTTTCACACCAAACACATACACCAACCATTAAGCTACATGCTTTCTCATAAAATAATATACACCACAAATTTATACACACTTGTGTTCCACATGCCATTAACAATTAGGATAAACAAAACAAATAAATGAATGACTCTGATAAACCAATTATATATTTTGTGTCTCTATGTTGGACCACATGACCACCACACCAACGATAGTTCACATTAAAACATCCACCATTTTATACCTTCACCTGAATACTCTAAGTTTTTCCTAGGTTTTACAATGCTCCTACTAATATGTCTATTGATGGACATATTAATCTTACTAAAGATGTTGTTGAATTTCTTGGTGAAGAAACTAAAGATTCTCACACTAGCATATCTATTGATGGATATGATGTTACTACTGATGATATGAGTACAAATCATCTTCTCCAAGATCAAAGTTGTGAGAATAGTACAGTAGAAGAGCTAACAATATTAGAAAAATCATCTAAAGCATCTACTACTGCAACTGACTTAGTTAATGATAAAGCAACATAGTCAACTACTCAGGTGCAAAATTTTGCTCACAAGATGAGATTATGAGGATTACTGATGATCCTGTTAGTTATCCTAATGGACCTGATGATGTTAAAATTCAGTTGAAGCCACACGCTCCACACATCAAGTTTGTTGATGTGAACAATGAAAATAAATTTTCAGTGATGATCTTTGTTGGCTTGGTTGTAGGAAAAAAAAGGAAAGGTTGCTAAAACAGGAAAAAAAGGTTAGATTCAAATTCTATTGAAAACATTGTTGATTGAAAATTAAATATGCATGCGTATTTATGTTCTGGTTTTAACATAGGTAGAAAACATTTTAGAAAATTTTCATATATATGTTTTTTTTAGTTAGAAAAATAAAAATATAAAAATTAAAAAAATTGTACAAGCTGACTTTTGACATATGGCCAGATTGAGCCAAAAGTCACACAATTTTCTGTCTTTTCTCCAAAATAAGTTATTTAAGGAAAATTTTTGAAATAAGTGTGGGCAAGACAAAATGTGGTTAGGACATTTTGTTTTTAATTTTTTTTTTCAATTTTTTTTTCATTTTAAAAAAATTGTGATTTCTTTTTTAGAAAATTGTGGAAGTATTAACTTTTTACTTAGTGAAACTTGTAAACAATATGTGATGAGATGCCTCGAGCCAAGGGACCTACAACAATAGCCATGGCTAGGAGAATACAAGAGGAATGGGCCTTAAATGCGCATGCAAGGCCCAAGATGAACTTCAATGGGCTAAGGAAGATGTGAAGACCTAGCCTAGGACATTTTGCTTGTAAATACTAGATTAGGATTTTATTTTGGGCTTTGTATTTTGGGCCCAGTAGAATAGGATTTTCTTTGGGCCATGTATTGTGCCTTAGAGGAAATTGGGCTTTAGAAGTAATTTTGGACCAAAAAGGGGAATTGGGCCAATTGGGCCAAATGGGCCAAGAGTAGTGTGTCTACTCTAGAAAAGCATAGAAGCTTCTCAAACTTGCTCTCCAAGGATGAGAGTTAGCTTCCCATGGCAAGACAAGTGTGACTTGCTTAAGTGGCAAGTCACACCTCCCACATGCTCCTTTTTGGCTCCAAAATTCAACTTTCTAGACTCCTTTTTCCCTCCACTTTTTGGAGACTCCTTGGTCTCATTTTAGCCTATAAATAGAAGGCTTAGGAGA
>Ga0214543_1006266_pt1 | contig 21277 bp, 8 predicted proteins | sample CNSS2metaG_FD_160094 | JGI IMG/M metagenome (GOLD analysis project Ga0214543, IMG submission 160094) | Root nodule microbial communities from cowpea collected in UCLA plant growth center, Los Angeles, California, USA - CNSS2 | ecosystem: Host-associated > Plants > Roots > Nodule | place: USA...
TATATATATATATATATACACACACACATGGTGACATTAAGACATTAATATCTTGAAAAATCTCTTCAATTAACATATCTTAGAGTCTGATTAAGGTAATCAGTCTCATAGCAAATGCATCATATTTAAAGAATTTTTTTATGCTGCAATAAAATTTTAAAAATACTTTGATGATCTAATATTGTAGAATTTATATTTTCCGAAAATTTAAACATGTTTTTTTAAATAAAAAATATTGATAAAAGTATTAAGAGAATGATCCCTAAATTAAAATTATTTTCTCTTACCTATCAAAACCGCTTTTTATCTTTTAAATAGAGGAAGCATCTCGTAAATTGGGGAATATAAAACTCAATTCAATCCGCCTCTAAAATATGCTTAACTCTGCTAGATTTGAGAGAAAAATACCATGAAATAGTCTTTTAATTATAAATACGAGTATATTATATTTTATTCATTAGATTATAAATAATTAACACATTTAAAATCTTGATTTTTTCAACTAAGAGTTTGCTTGTTTTTTTTTTCACTTTTGTATTTGAGAAATATTTTCTAAAACAAATTTTCATATCCAACCATCAATTTTTATCTAAGATATATTTACTTTTTGAAATTTATTTTCATAATAAGATTTTTAAATATAAAAAAGTTTTGTTAAACCGAAGATGGTTTAATTTTGAAATATTTTTTCTTAACAAGTATTTTAAATATAAAAAGCATTGTATTATTTTGTCTTTTTATACTAAATATAAAATACTTATATATATATATATATATTTTCATTTTCTATAATTGCTTTTTATTCAAGTACTTAGAAGACAAACTTAAAAAAAAAAGAGAGATGTATTCATAGGACAATCACTTTCAAATGTTAAGGGGAAAACAAAATTGTATAAAATTAAACTATTCTCTCAAATCAATAAATAAGATTTAAATGGTCTTTTTTAGGATTAGAAATCTAGATATGAGCTTAACTTTAAGATAGAATAAAAATTAAAAAGTTGAATAACATATAAGAAAAAAAAATTATAAAATTATTATCTTAATATATTGGATTAGAATTGATATAAATTCCTTGTATGAATTGAACTTCTGACTTGTTAATATTGTATTTTCTTATTTTAAAAATGATCGATAAGAATCAAAGTAACAATTTTAATATTTTTCAGAGATCATTTAGATAAATTCATCTGTTTAAATAACAATTTTGAGATCATAAACTCATCTGTTTAAATAACAATTTTTCTTCTGTACAAGTCTAAGCTGATGAAAAGAAAGCACAATAGAGGAACACAAACGGATAATGCTAGAAGCATATTCTGAGGAATAGAAAACTATGAATTTTTTTGCCTATCTATTTTGTACGTCCTTGTTCCTCCTCAAAGCTAACTCCTTTCTTTTCCTTGTATTTAAGGTTAATATGGTAGCATGATGCTTTAACCTGATTGCTCAAACTAGAATCATATCTTTTTTCTTTGATTCGTTGCATTATATATTAAAGAGATCTTTTATGTGGCTTGCATGAACGTTAGAGGAACCCCTATGCATGCATGCATTGAGCCCTTCAAAATGGATCAACACTACACAACTTTATTAGCTTCCATTCACGCTTTGAAAGGTTGTTTTTTCAAATCATCTTCTTTCCAATAATAAACAATCACTTTCAATCATAATATACAGCTTCTACTACATTCCTTTTTCAGGTTCACCATCATAAAGACCACATACTTTATTATTGTTTCAAATTTTAGTCTAATTAGTTTTACGTTCATTAACTGAGAAAACTGAAGTTCTTCAACTAAAAAAAAAAGGTAAAACTTGTGTATCCAAAACATAATTTGTATTTAAATGCAGTAATTATATATCTTAAAAATATAATAATATTTTGACAATTTTTTTTTTTATAATATGAGATGATATTTTTTAAGTGTCACAAAATTACTAATTGGTGGTTCGCATGATTAAAATTTTTTCCCCTTCCACTAAATATAGAAAACAATCATGGGGTAGGGCCGTACCAGGGTTTGACCATTTTATGTTCATTTTCTAATTACAAATTCAACTAAAAATTCGTCCCCATCCGATAATGATATCTCCATCTCATAATATTATTATACTCGCACCTTAAATAATTGTAAAAAATAATAAAAGTGATTAAATTTGTATCTTACAAATAAGTATGTCAAAATTACTATTCACAATACTTGAACTAACTAATAAAAATACCACTACTTAATCTAAAATGGAGTTAGTTTAACATGATTTATCTTTTTAGTATCTTAAAAATTTTGTAGCATAACTTGACATCACACATTGATAAGTTAGGTTACCGACTAATATTATAAATAAAATAATTGAAAATTAAAGTATTAATTTATACAATTGTATAAATAAATTAAGCATAAAAATTATTTAAATATTATTAACAAATATTTTAATACTTAAAAATATCAACATATCAACTACATTACTATAAATAATAAATAATTATAATATAAAAGTTATGAAAAAAAAATTATTGGTAAATTATATGTAAACTCAATCTTACTTCTTTAATATGTAAGTTAAGTAAATTGGATTGAATTTGATCCATATTTAAAAAAATTATTTTTTTTTCAACCTAATTCAACTCGTAACAAGTTGAGTTCACTAACCAATTAGAATTTATTATAACACTTAAAAGTAAGTTACAAGACAGAACCAAAGAAAGTAATATAAATTATTTAATGACATAATAAATTAAAAATATTTAAAACCCGACACGAATAACTCGAATACGAATACAATACAATATATATATATATCCCCATTAAATTTAAAAAATTATACATATTTATATCCGGTGAATCACAATTTTTTGGTCAAAATTAGGACGAAGAGGAGTTCATTAATATCCTTATCCCCAACGGATACATGAATTAGTTCTCCGGTCATTCATCTGAAGTTGTTAATTTTCTGATATGAGTTTTATATTTAAGTGATGCTCAGTGAGAAAATTTGGAAACAGAGATTACAAGATTACGAGGAGCCACATCCTTTTACATCATTTTGAGGTATTAAATATTGGATTAAGCACCAAAAGTTGCACCCATCATTTCATCCAAATTCTTACAAACGCCACCCTGCACTATAAAATGTTTTCATATATTTATTAATTCTCATTCATCTGATGTACAGTAGATTGTGACCCTTAAGCTTTGTAAGGGATAGTCAAGCTTTCAAACTTTCTACAGATGCCAAAGAGTTGTTTATTTCTAAATTCATATGTTTTTATGCAAATTTATATCGTCCCTCTTATCGTATTCAAAATATTGTCGACCTAGACATGTTAAAATATGTTTTAATATGCGAGTCAATTCGATTCATTATAGATTTGAGTCGAGTTAAATTAAAAAAAAATCAATTTTTTTAAAAGTTGATTGAACCGAAACTCATGAATTAAACGGGTTTGAACTTGATTGAAGATGAGTTATTCTACTTAGTCTACTAATATTTTTTTAAAATTATTTTATTATAATAATTTACTATTTTTAATTATATAGGTTCACAATTTCATATTTTTAAATGTTAGAATGTTGTTCAATAATATATAAATAGTTTGAATGTTTAATTAATTTGTTTGTCAAGTTATATAAGTTGATACTTTAATATTTAATTATTATCTTTATAATAATATTTCAAATATTAGGCTAACACTTTGATTAAACTATTAAAAAAAATAAATTCACTCAATTCACTCTCATTGTAATACAACAAATATATAAAATAAATTGCAAAAAAAAAAACATTCGTAAGTAAGCCAATCCATTAATCCACCAACCCGTGATGAGTCAGGATAGGTTACAAAATTTCTGGCTCACCAAAAAGTGTGACGGGTTGAGCTGACCCATTTTTAGTTCAATTCGTGGTGAACCATCCCGTGTGAACCAAATTGATTCACTTTGACATCTCTAGTCAACAAATTTTAGAGTACAAACCACATCACTTTCTGATTAAAAACATTACTCGGGCTTACTAATTTAGTTAATGTAAATCCTTCTTATTAGGGTTAAATATGTTTTTGGTCCCTTAATTTTCAGTGAATTTTGAAATTTGTCCATTTTGAAATTTTGGACCAATTTAGTCATTCATTTTTCGAAATACGTGAATTTAGTCCTCTTAATCAAATCTTGTTAAGTTTATTTGATATTTTAAGTGTGTTTCATAATAGTATTTGACTTAACATTAAAGCAAAAATGTGTCAAACAATATAAACAACTTAAATACAATCCTAAAATGCGTGCGAAACATCAAATAAATCTAACAAAATTTGATTAAAATGACTAAATCCACATATTTCAAAAGATGAAGGATTGAATTGGTCCAAAGTTTTGAAATGGACTAATTTCAAAATTCACTAAAAGTTAAGAGACCAAAAACATATTTAACCCTTCTTATTATTACCAACACGTAATTGTTTAAATTTATAATAAGGAGATATAAAGTGCTTGAATAAAATGGATAAGTTGATAAACATATTAATATAAATATTCATAAATCATATGTACTTTTAATGTTTATGGTTGAATATTATAATAAAATAAGGGCATTATTTTGGTGGGTTTTGAAACTCATCCCATATGCCTTCCTCTTATGTATAATGTTGGTGTTGTTCATCTTTCAAGCTTTTTAGTGTTCAAAACCTTCACATTGGGTAGCTGGTTGCATGAGGTAGCATTGGGAGAGACTAACGTTGAGGATTGAAGCAGTGACACATGAGAAATTATTCAAAAAGGTGTTGTTTCTTGAGTATCGACTCGAAAAAAGAGGATTGGGCATTATGTCACCCTATCATTGACTTCAACATCTTTCGACGATGACTTCAAAATCACGAATCATGAAATTGAAGTTCCGATAATTCCAAAGAGAGATGTTGCGACTATGATAAAATCTTCAATAGAGATAAATGTTTACTACTTTGATGTGGTGCTAATGGAGCTTTTGACGAGAAACGTGACATAAAAGAGACAATGGTTCAGGTGCAGAAGACAATATGGGAAAGACACCCGATGGGACGTTAGAATATTACGCAGAAGAAAACCTAAAAAATGAACAGGACAATGAAATACTATAAAAAGAAAACATGGAAGATGAAAATTAAGGAAGGAAAGTTATCTTGAACCAAAATTACACTTATATCTTTATTAACCAACAAAAAAACATTTATACTTTATTATTTATAAATAAATAAAATTACGTGTAAAATAATATCGAATTACACACTATAAATGAACTATAAATTAAGTAGGAGATTCAAAACCCATTTTATTTAAAAGTACCGTAAAGTAACTTCCTCATAATAAATTTGTAAGTTATTCATTAACTTTTCTCCCGTCTCATCTCTTAACTTAGAATATTTGTAGGGTTTCCAAAACTAAAGGACTCTTATGCGAGAGCACTAGCCTCTAAGTTAATAATTAAACAGAATCCAGTCCTATATCTAATACTCTAAACCCTCTTTTTATTCTTATTCTGCCACATTATAAGTAACACATATTGGTATGCTTTCACACTCATCAAGTTTTGTCCAACATTCATTCAGAGTTTGATATCAGCATGGCAAGTACAACAATGGCTCGAGTGTTGATGCTTGTGATCCTCTGCACCCTTTTCATCACTTTGCAGGCACGTAATCTCCATGGCCACCCATTCATTCCTCAAAATAATGTTGCAGAGAAGCATCATCAATTTCATCACAAGTACTTAGGTTTGGACCTATCAGAACAGCATATGCATCTTCAAGATGCTGCTGCTGATGTCCCTCACAAGGATGGAAATACACATAGACTCGCCCCAGAGGGACCAGATCCTCATCATAATTTTGCAGCACCACCCAATTGATTAAAGTAGCTTTCTTGGATTAATGGAACATGCTAAAAGGTTGTCTTATGAACATCTTAATTTTCTGGTATTTTCAAATAAACCTACTTGCTTCTGAAACCCACTGTTCTTGAGCATGTTTAGGTGGAGTTTGAATCATTTTTGTTTGTGTTATTTGTCTCCCTTTGTTTGTGCTGCATTTTGTTTTTTCCTTTTTCACTGTTAGAGAAAGTTGAAGGTCTTATGCCAATAATATATCTCACCTTTCTTTCTTATGTCGATTTATATATATATTCACAATGATAGTTAATTATAATATTCTTTATAATTTATTTTAACTGATTAAATCCTCCAATGTGAATTTTAGAATTTTTAACATTAAAGAGTAGCCACTATTTTAATTCTTTTGATAAAAGGATTATTTTTTTTCCATCGTATTTACTTATGTTATAATAAAAATATTTAAAAATATATGTACAAACTGCACATATATATCCACCGATTCTAATAATGGAAAGACTTAATATTATTTTGTTTCAATAAAAAATATTAATTACAAAAACTTTCTAACACTTAATTTTTTCATTGTCATTCTCAAAATTAAGTCATCTTACAGGCTAACATAATAACATAATTTATACAGAGGTATAAAAAGTAAATATGAGGTATGATTTAGTTAAACTTTTTATATAATAATAATATAAAAAAAGTCTACGAATTTTAATAAAAATAATTTAATGGTTCATTTATTTTCCACTTGTTTTTTTACTTAATCCAAACTTTAAGTTTTTTTTTGGGTTCTCATTCTTCATGAGACTAATTGTTTTTATCATAATATTAAACTGTACCTGATAAATTTTAAAGAATCCATCAACTACTGTAAATCAATCAAAATTTTAGAAGATTCTTTAATACACTAATGTCAACTGGACTATGATCCGCAACCTAAGCCCAAAGACAATAAATCCAAAGGCCCAACAAAACCTCATCTCACCCGCCATGCCGGCGCGTGTGGATCTCTTCAGGACTGGGCAGGACAGTGCCCGGTCCGAACTGACGAATACTCTTCACGCGCCACACCCCGCTTACGCAATCTTTTTTATTTTTTTGCCAACAAATCCTCACGTCACAAATCCGGCTTCCCTTCCTACCGCGTGACATCCACGTCCCTCTGTCTCTCCCCTGTCATTGGTGCGTGCATCCCACAGGCCAAACCTGTTAGCGAGTCTACGTGCAAAGTTTTGATGCTAAAACGGTTCTCTGTAACGCACCTCGGACGCGTCACTATCCACTCACCCGGTCCACGGTTCCACACATGCATCTACCGTTGCCGTACACCTGTGACGCGATAAGATGACACGATTTGCCGTTCACTTGCACTGAAAGAGAACCACACCGAGAGTTCTAGAGAGAATCTCCATCTCCAGAGAGAGAAACTGTGAGATCTGATCGGAGCACTAAGGTAACACAGCTCCAAACCCTATTCTGTGTCCTCGTGACCCCTCGCTTTCTTCTTCTCCATCGATTTGTTTCTATTTTCGGAATTTCACTTGTAGGCTGTCTTATTAGGTTATTCTCCTCCCTGGGTAAAACCCTATCTTCGGATTCTAGGGTTCCGTTAAGGTTTTAAGGGGAGGGAAAAAGCAATTAGGGTTTTGCATGTATGGCTTCGGGACAAATTGGGGGAGATGATGGCAGCAAAAAGGAGCAGAGATACACAGAGAGCAAAGTCTACACAAGGAAAGCCTTTAAAGGTCCTAGGAACAAAGCCAACGCCAACGCCGTGAACGTCGCTCCTCGTACTACCGCTGCAACTTTTACCGGGGACGACAGTTCGGGGACTATTACCGCCGCCCATTACAACAGTAGGGATAACATCACTGTCGATAATGGTAATCCTAGGGCTAAGGATAATTGCAATAACGCCTTGGTTCAGCAGGACCTGGAGGATGGGAATTCAGTTCGGCCGCAGCATGTGAACGGTGCTTTGAATGATCCTTCCGGTATTCCCGGGATACCAGAGTGGTTACCGGGACCAGGGAGTTTTGTTAGGCTAAGTTTGGATTGGCGGTCTAAGCCAGAGTTAATGAGGAGGCTTGAGAGTGAGCTCAATATGGTTAGGAGTTTGGTGAGTAGGATTGAAGAGAAGTTGGGGGTGATTGGAGCTCAACATGGTATTTCAGATATGATGGTGGATAGTGGGACTGGTAGGAGGGTTGGAACTAAGCGTACTCACTCGGAGGTGGCCTCGGCTGTTGTTCCACCACGAGAGCCTTCCCAACCTTTGCATCAGTTGAGCGTGTCAGTGTTGGAGAATAGTCAAGGGGTTGGCGAAACCATTGAGAAGGAGAAGAGGACGCCCAAGGCGAACCAGTTCTATCGCAATTCGGAGTTCTTGCTTGGGAAAGAAAAGTTTCCACCTTCAGGGAGTAACAAGAAGTCTAAATTGAATGGGAAGAAGCATGGTGCAGCTGAGATGGGACATGGAATGGGATTGAAGCTTTTGAAGAGTTGTGGTTCGTTGCTTGAGAAATTGATGAAGCACAAGCATGGTTGGGTGTTTAATACTCCAGTTGACGTTGAGGGTCTTGGTTTACACGATTATTTTGATATCATCAAGCATCCAATGGACCTGGGCGCTGTGAAGTCAAGGCTGAACAAGAATTTGTACAAGTCACCCAAGGAGTTTGCTGAGGATGTGAGACTTACATTTCGCAACGCCATGACTTATAATCCCAAAGGACAAGACGTTCATATAATGGCTGAGCAGCTGTCAGATGTATTTGAGGAGAGATGGGCTGTAATAGAGTCAAATTACAACCACGAAATGAGATTTGAACAAGATTATGGTGCGGCTGGCCCTTCGCCTTCACCTTTGTCTAGAAAGGCTCCTGGGTTTCGACCCCCACCTATTGATATGAGACGGATTTTGGATAGGTCAGAATCAATGACACAACCTCAAAAAAACATGAGCATCACTCCTTCGTCTCGAACCCCTGCTCCCAAAAAGCCCAAGGCCAAAGACCCTCATAAAAGAGACATGACATATGAGGAAAAGCAAAAACTCAGCACAAACCTTCAGGGTCTACCTTCTGAGAAGCTAGATGCCATTGTACAGATCATTAAGAAGAGAAACTCAGCACTTTCCCAGCATGATGAAGAAATTGAAGTCGACATTGATAGTGTGGATACGGAGACTCTCTGGGAGCTTGATAGATTTGTGACCAACTATAAGAAAAGTTTGAGCAAAAATAAGAGGAAGCTTGAACTTGCTATTCAAGCTAGAGCACAAGCTGAGCAGAATGCCCTGCAAAAGGTACAGTTTTCAATTTTAACTTTCATTGATCAGTGAATTCATTGTCAAACAGTCATTGCTAAATGTTTTTTTTTTTTCATGCTTCTGTAGAGTCAGGCACCAGTTATGGTTGAGATTTCAAAAGAAGCACAAACAGGTAATTTTTAATGGTAGCATCATTGTGGATCTCATTATTAGATTAATTGATGTATCTTGTTTACGTTTTTATCAGCAGATGAAAGAAATAGTCCCCCATCCTTGCCCGCGCAAGAAGAAGTTCAAGCGGATGGGAGTAAGACAAGTGGTTCAAGCAGCTCCAGCAGTGATTCAGGCTCTTCATCAAGTGTTACTTTGATTAATTATTTAGTCAAGAGATATCTTAACCTTTATTATTCTTGCTACTGCATGCTCACTTCTGCTTTTCGTTTTGGTCAAGTGTTCTGTCTGATTTATATTATTTTATTTGTGCAGATTCTGATACTGGTAGTTCCTCAGCCTCTGGGTCTGATGCTGGGTAATAGAGAACCTAAATTCATTCTGTCAGGTAGAATCACAACCCCCAAATCTTTGTTTCGCTATATGCTCTGCTTTGTACTCCCATCTTTTTATTTTGTAGAGTGACATATGTATCTTTCAAGATTATTTTTCTCGCAACTATCGTGATTGTTTGACTCATGATTCTTACTAGGTTACCATAAATGTTTTTTCGGTTGCATTCATCCTGGTGCTCCATGTTTGTTACTGGTTTTTACTGTTTACTTTTCTATTCAAGCTTAATATTTCTGCAATTTGAAAATTTAAGACGATCTTGTTACAGGTTTAATAAGTGGGTTTGAATTTAAAATTGAATGCAATGAGTAGTGGTTGTTTCTGGAGTGTGGCCTTGTTTTTAGATTCTTTGCATGAAGTGCAGTTTTAGCAGTAAGTATTTGATGCCATTTTCTATAAAATTTTACATTTTTTTCACGTGCTCTTCATCTTTTCTTAGTTCGTGTTGTTAAAATGTTTACTTGATTGCATACCCCTTACTTGTTTGCATATGTTCCATGTCCTATTCTATTTACTTTGTTGAGAGCATTTTTTATTGGTAACATAACCTATATAACCTATGTCTTGTAGTTCCAGATGTGCTGAAGTTTAGTTTCTCTTTATGGGTAGTTGTCTTAGGAATAATTTCTGCCAAAAAGCTTTCTACTTTCTCTCTTATCTATGGCAACACTGTTGTCTGATGTAAATGTATTTAGTGTGTAGATTATAAAGATTAATGGAAGATGACCTTAAAAATATACCTCTAGAGTATAAACATAATATTTGCGTGAAAATATTTAAAGCATGGTCTATTGAAAGTAAATATTAGTGGTGTGAAAAGTCACATTTGCTATCTTTCCTCATAGTTCTCTTCAGTTATTTGGTTTCTGGAACTGTTTTGAATACGGTATCGAAGGTCTCCTGAGTAGTACTGCGTTGTTTCAGTAAATTGATTTTATTGTTTTATTTTTGGTTATGTAGAAATGTTTAGTACCTTTATTAACGTTATAGCCTCACATCCTGTTATATTGGATTTTATACTGTACGATTAGGGTTTGAAATGTTGGTTATTGTATACTCACTACCATCTCCCTACTTAATGATGAATTGATGATTTGCTTGCTTACTATATTACAAACAATGGGAACTGAAATGCATTGTTGTGGAATGACATCTTTATCTTGCACTTGTATCCATCCCCGAAAAGAAATAACAATTCTTATGAACTTGTAAACATATATTATCTATTTATGCGATAACTACTATTTTCACAACGTAACGAAATTTTTAATGTAACATGTGAATTGAATTAATCAATATCAGTTGTTGCAGTTGGTTAGACTGTCCGAGTCTATTTATTGATCATAAAATTTGTGAACTAATAACTTTTTATCCATTGTTGTTTCATTTCATGTGGATTTGGCAGATCTCAGATATTTAAGATTTGCTAGTGATGTGATTCTTGGCTAGTTCGTTTTTCCGGTTTCCAAATTATTCATCCTAATTTAGCTGTTGGTTTGTAAAGGAAGCATTATAAGGGCCACCTGTGATCATACTGATGCAGCGTGGGATCCTTTACTCTCATCATCGGAACTGTTGTACCGTTGCTATAAGACTTTCTTTGTGATTACACGAACTCATGTAAAATATTTGGTAGAATGTGATGATAGTCAGATAGTTCTCCGTAGCGGTGTACATTGCTAACTACCGCTACACTGACATGCAAAGATAATCTGTAATTCAAGTTCTTGAAGTCATTATTGGTTCACATGGTAGATGTCTCAATATGTCGAAATAGTCAATTGTAATTACTCCTTCAAACAAAGCGTCAGATATTTTAACAATTTTTCTGGTTGTATAAACTTTTCATAATAATTTGTGGACAGAACAATTAGAATAAAAATAAAATGAATTTCTCCTAATAATTATCGATTAAAGGTAGTTTTGAAGTATTAGTCGTCTAAAAATGATAATTTGAGTCATTCCCCAGTTGTTTTGAAAATTAATTACTTTTTTCAGGGTCAAAGAGAAAATTGTATTTTTATCCTGTATTCAATCAAATTTTGCTGTATTAAACTTATTTTGTCATTGATAAAATTTACAGGAACAAGGGTCCCATAATCAAATAGTTTTTACGACTATTTTCATTGACTTAAACGGATTAAACTCAATTTTAACTGGACATACAAGTGCGAAGAAAACCTTTTTTAATTAAATTAAAAACGTAGTGATACAGTTTAAAAACAAAACTAAAAGCGTTTTTTTTTTTTTCAATTTCTGACTCTGCACTGCAAGAGGTTAAACAAAACTGAGTTATAGTGTTGGGCATATTTTGGGAGAAAGAAAGCTTGGAGGGAGAGTAGGAGCATAAGCATTGGGGAGTGAGGAAGCGGAAGTGATGCAGCTTCTGAAACTGGAAGCAATGATGGTATCACTTTCGGCCTCGCATTTGAAGCCCAGATGCTTCTCTTGTTCGTCTTCTTCTTCTACTTCGTCTTCATGTGGTGTGAAGGTTTGGCCATGGCGTGGTCTGGATGAATGGAGGGAGAGCCATCTGAACGAGAATCGCAGGTGGGGGGAGCATGGCCCAGAGCCCCAACCCGTGTTCTGTGATTCCACTCCATTGGGGAAAGCTTCTTCCTTGGCTGAGCTTGGTTCTATCGTTCTTTCCACCAGCGACCCTCTTGCCAAGTCCCAGCTTTCTCACATGGCTTACTCCATGTGGCGCCGCCACAACCTCCCCCTTGGCATTTCCCTACCCCCCTCTCGCCCCGCCCGACCACCAAATCCTCAACTGGTTCCCTTCTCTCTATCACTTCTTTCTTTCTATTTACCTTTCTTTTCTGTTATATTGCAAATTATATCATTAAGACCTAATTCTCCCAACACTCTCAATCCTTACAACTACAGTTAAGAGTAGGCAATTATACTAGGCAAGACTTGTTTTGAGGCATTCTCGCATGAGTTTGGAAAATTGTATTTTTGTGAGGTGTCCATGGGGAAAAAAGGAAAATTCTGATATGATATGATATGATATGGGTTAGGAATATTCTGTATCATAATAAACATCAATTATCATAATATTATGATTGCTACTAGTTTTTGTTTGTTTGTTACCTATTTACTGATAAGCTTATATATTACCGAGAAATGATAATGTCTCCTTTACAAATATTATGCAATTATGTAAAAGTGTTGTTCTATTTTCATGTTTGTGTATTTACACTGTATTGTATTTTAATTTTTTAAGAATTTCCCCATATCTTCCTTGTTGTATTGCTCTAGGCTTCGCAGTTTTTTTTTTTTTTTTTTTTTTACTTAATAATTAAATTTTTTTTTTTTCTTTTTTTTTTTTTTTTTTTGTTTTTTTTTTTTTTTTTTTTTTTTTTTTTCTTTTTTTAAATAATAATGACATGTTGATTCTTGAAGTTGAAGGTTTAATTTTCTTCATGGATTTCACTTTGTCTTGTGCATAATGAAATTGTTTTCTTTGACTTAAGGTTTCTCCTAAGGAAATCCCTGCTCCCAAGGACTCGGGTTTGCCCCTGAATGCATATATGCTTCATAATCTGGCACACGTGGAGCTCAATGCAATTGATTTGGCGTGGGATACAGTTGTCCGGTTTTCTCCCTATAGTGAAATTTTAGGGGAGGGTTTCTTTGCTGACTTTGCTCATGTTGCTGATGATGAGAGTCGCCACTTCTCTTGGTGTTCACAGAGGCTTGCTGAGCTGGGTTTTAAGTAAGGTTATTTGTCTTTTCAATTTGTTTCCTGTTCTAGTTAATTTAATTATGCTGATCTTTTGGATCTTCTTCCAACCAGATATGGTGACATGCCAGCTCACAATATTCTATGGAGGGAATGTGAGAAATCATCAGACAATGTTGCTGCACGTTTGGCTGTGATCCCGCTCGTCCAGGTTAACCCCCACCTTCATTCTTTCTTTGAAATGTTTGTTACCATTTGGTGAAAAACTGATTAATAAATATGACAATGTTGCTATTTTTTATGAGATTGTATTTCTTTTTCAAGCGTATGTGTATCAATTATAGGATATGTGAAATAACACTCATTTTATGCTTTGAAAGCTGTTGGTTAGTTTAGACTTCATTACCTTTTTCGTTTTCATTTGTGCGTAGAAATGAGTAATAGTAATCCTGAGTTTTGGGCCTCTGACAAATTTATCTGGATTCTGGAGTGCTTCGTGAAGATTTCTAGAGGAGTCCTTTTTACACTGCCTAATTAGGGCTCATAGAATAACTCTTTTGTTAAAGTTGATGATTTTTATTAGTCCACAACCATATTTTACATCAACATTTTTGCCCATTGGCTTATATTTTTCACTAGCTATTACCTCTTGCAAAAGTGGGACATGTTCTTTTCTGAAAATTCCTGGAAATGCTTATTTACACAAGCTTTGAATCATGGGAGTTGTTCTAAATGTATTATTTATTTCACTTGTAGGAGGCTAGAGGACTAGATGCTGGGCCACGCCTGGTGAAAAAATTAGTTGGGTTTGGAGATAATAGGACATCTAAGATTGTGGCAAGAATCGCTGATGAGGAAATTGCACATGTAGCAGTTGGTGTCTACTGGTTTGCTTCTGTCTGTCAAAAAATGAATTGTGCTCCAGACTCCACTTTTAAAGGTTGTGAAACCTGGTTAATCTTTACTTATCTGCTTCGATACAACACACTGAAGGCATTGAATTTTCAACATTAATGTATTTTTGCAACCATTCAGAGTTGCTAAAGGAATACAATGTGGAACTGAAGGGCCCCTTCAATTATTCAGCTCGAGATGAAGCTGGCATTCCCCGTGATTGGTAAGAAAGAAATTATCCCAATTGTTTTCTAGGTTGTTCCTGCGACATTTCAGGCTTATATGACTGTCAAGATAGCTGAAAAATTCGATTCTACCACTTCACCTCCATATGAACCAACCTTAACATTTTGGTTTCATATTCTGCTGTCTAGGTATGATGATGCATCATCTATGAGCAATCAGGACAAGAAAGACAAAGATGGCCACAAGAAACAACTATCTGAGGTAATTTTATTTTTATGATAATTATTTTAAAAATATGTATATCAGCTTGTCATTAGATGACTACATTAAAGTTCTTTAAGTTGTCACTGCATAATCTATTTACACTTTTTTTTTTCTATCTAGCTTCTTCTGGCTTGATATTGATGTGTTGTCACAGGTTTACGAGAGGCTGGCATCCATCATTGCTATGGAAAAAGAGAATTCAAGTTTGACCAAACCGCCTGAATGATCTTGGCACCATATCATGAACAATTGCTATTTTCAGGAGAGAAAAATATAAACTGATATTGCAAGGTCGACTACAGTATTATTATCATATATACTTTGAAGAGATAAAGTTCCATCGACACGTTTGGTGATGCAATTTTTTTCCACTGGCAACGTTGTTTGACTGCAATACAAAGTAGTAATGGAAATTCTGAAGTTCAATCCTCCACGCGTCCAGTATTGATGTGAAGCGTAAGGAAAATGAAAAGGAAATAATGTTGTTTAGTTTGAGTACATAGACTCTGATGTAAGTAGCATCACTTTTTTAATGTGTATGATATCAAAGAAGTTAGCGTGATGTAAAAGTTGAATGAAGTCAATGGTTATTCCTTAGCTTCTTGGATAGTGTGCCGTGTATGTATATGATATCTATCAAGGAGTCATTACATTCTTGTAATATTTTTATTTTACAATTATAAAGGGAGGATCACACAACAAAAATTAAAAGGGAAAGTGACACAATTTCATTTCAAAAACTGTCACATTATAAATATCTTTAAACTTGAAATTTAAGTATCATGGTTTAAGAGTTTTTCTAGAGAATAAAGAATTTTTGCAAGTTCAATTAATAAATTGAAATTTATAATATTTGAATTGTTTATCATCAAATTATCTTTTGTTTTTTTAAATATTTTATCTTAATTGATTAATTAAAATATTTTAATTTTTTAATAAAGTAATTCATTTTGTTAAAATAAAATTTTATTTTAAAATTATTTACTTTAAAATATAAAATTTTAAAATTAACTTCAAGAAACATTACTCAAATTTAAATATTCAAATTATATTTAACAATTCAATTATATCTATAATTATATATCTATAATTATTTGTACCCTTTGGCGTTTTCTTTTATTATTTTTTAATCGATTAAATATGTTTTTAATGAAAATTGAAAATGTTCCTTTTCGAAACTTTGGACTAGTTCCTTAACTTTAGAGATGTTTGTATTTAGTCTCTTTAATCAAATTTTAAGTTTATTTGACGTTTCCAACACATTTAATCATAGTATTTACATTTAATCATAGTATTTGAGTTGTTAAATAAATTTAACAAAATTTTATTAAATGTCTAAATTTATCTAGATTTTAAAAATAAAAAACTAAATTGATCTCAAGTTTCAAAGAGAAACTAATTTCAATTTTGACTAGAAGTCAAGGGACTAAAAAATATTTATCCTTTTTTAATTTATACTCTTAATTACTACTTTTTTAAATTTATGAAATTCCTTATAAATAAGAAATTCCAGAAAAGTATTTGCTTCCTATTCTGGAAAACTTGCTGTTCTTGGTAATAGTGAAGAACAAACCAAACATACTAGTTTGCCTTAACTTGAAGCCACCAAACACAAACGCGTGTGCGCGTGCGTCTCTCTTCCCTTCTTAATAACACCACCGTAAGCCTTTCACTTCTTCTTTCTCAGACCAAAGGAAAAAGAAAACACACACACCAGAAAAATCAGTATGTGCAACTCAGATGGTGATTGCAGACCCTTGGGTTTTCTCTTGGGTCTCCCCTTCGCTTTTCTTGCCCTCATCGTCTCAATCGTTGGCCTCGTCATCTGGATCGTCGGGTAAGACCAATCATCACTTTTCTTCCTCAAAATTTCTAAGATTGAAAAATACTTGTAAAAGAGTTCAAAAGATTGAAAAAAAAATTGAGATTAAATTACCTAAAATTAGTCATCATGTAATCTGAAATCGATTTTGTGATTTGGGTTTGTTTGATTTCTGATTCTGTGACATGGGTTTGGTCTGATTGAGTGAAACATTCATAAAGTTTTAAACTTTGCTTCACAATATTCTCAGGTTGTTGTTGACATGCATATGCCCCTGCTGCTTGTGTATAACGGTAATAGTGGAGTTGGCATTGGAATTGGTAAAGGCTCCACTGCATGTCATGGAGTGGTGCACCTCTCAGATCCCTTGTTAGCTTCTGGGTTCACCAATTCTATCATCAAGTTCTGGTCCTGCTTCTGTTTTTGATTAGTTTTTATTTTATCAGCTTTTTGTGAGATTCGGGTTATCAACATGTAATATTGTTATTTTTCTTTTCTGGTTTTCTGCAAAATTAATAGTTCATACTTCTTCATAGTAGTATTGTTGTTTCTTGTGCATATATCATTAGTTCTATAATCAACAATCTTTATTTTGGTTCACTTTTCTTTTTCATTTATATTGCCTTTTATCTCTCTCTCTCTCTTTGTAAACTTAAAAAGTATAAATACAGGTAGTGTGTGTCTTTCATCCACAGTTACGATAATGAACTTACAGAAATTATTGTTTTGGCTCATTTTGATGACTGAGGTTCAATCAATGATGTGAAAGATTGATTAATGTCTTCTTTTCTGTTTTATCCACCATCAAGGTTGTCCCTATCAACCATAATGTGTTTGTGACGCCAAAACAAAGAACTCTGTTTTAGCCCTTTTTGAATGAAGATTTCTTGGATGATGAGTGTCACATATTCACACTCAACTTGAACTGTTATGGAATATATTCTTAATCAAATTCATCGTTCAGATTATTTTAAAGTGTCTGTTTCATTTGAAACTTTATTTTTCCTTTTTCCAAAATATGCTATAAAATAAACAGACAAACTCGACCTTTAGTCCTTTACAGTCTGTGATTATGCTTTTGATCATTTAAAATCAAATACATGATGCTTCCCTCCCAGTTACGTTGCTTTTTCATGTCATACAACTTAAAAAGAATTTTCTTCAGCATTCAATATTTTGGTTCATTCACTGTTACTGAAGAACTACAATGGTAGATATAATGTTTTCTTTTTGCCCTTGTATATCCACGAAAAAGTAATCTGCTTCTTGACTTTGTCACAGTTTTCTTGCAGTCTATTAAACTAAAAATTATTCTCACTTTGGATGTTGATTTCTCAAATTTATCAAGTTTTTTAATACGACAGAAGTTGAAACTAAAATTTTCACGAAACTACTTGTGTAGTGTTGAAAAATAACAAATTACTGAAGCTACACTGTAACAACCACCAAAGCCTAACAGATTAGTAGAAAGGTGAGTTCATAAAGAATTTGACTGCGTATGAATGCTAATACTTGAAGTCTATTTACTTAGTATAGTTTAACCAGTAATATAGAAGAATTCAAGTATTAAGTATATAAGCAAATTAACCACTAAAAAAATAGTTTTCCTACTGGTAACAAAGCAATTCTTGGAACAGAGTGTACTAATTTCCAATGAAGACAATTATTGATGAAAATCACTGATGGGTCAACACTGAAAAATCACCCCTTCAACTGCAACCACATTCTATTCTATGTTTGCTTCCTCAATTTCTTTTTCTATAATTATATGGCCAGAGATGTCACAATGATAAGAATTGAACCATAGTGCTTCAACATTTCACATCACTTGGAATAAAAGATATACCTTATAATACTACATTTGTACATGTGTATGAATTGCTTTAATTAATAGTTAATGAAATGTTCAGACTTGGTTCCGTATACACATAATCAAATCAACAGCAATATCAGAAGGAGATTACAAAGTTGAATGTATGAGAGATTCTCAATCCCCCTTTTGGATCACTCTTATCTGCAATGTGATAATGAAACTTTACTAAACTCATCACATTCTCCTGTGTTTCCCACAGTTATCATGTCTGTGTCAATGTCATTGCATTGAAAACCTCCTTGAAATTCATGTTCCTTCTCTCACAATTATCAAAACACCATTCTAGGTTCTTCATTCTCTTGCCTTTATATACCTCTATAATACTATAAACAGATTTTTGGAACAGAAAATATGAATAGGAAGTTATCCAAATAATGATTAGGAGTATTAAGTAGTCATACGTTAAAATGATGCTATAAGCGAATTATAGGATTTTACTGTGGAAAAAGGAGAAGAATATATTGAGAATTAAGTGTCAATAAAAAAAATCTCACATTACATTTAAGAAAAATTTGAAAGTGGTAAAATTCTTCTACAAAATTAGAATACTCCAAGTAACATGTATTTGTAACAGTGTCCTATGTGTTTGATTTTAGGGTTAAATATGATTTTAGTTTCTGAATTTTTGAAATTTGAATTCATTTCAATCCAAATTTTGATATATTTTATTTTTCAAACTTTAAAATAAATAATATAGTCCTTTTAATATAATTATATTTAAAATTTTTTGACGTGTCAAACGTTTTTCATTTTAATACTTGTGTTATTTACACCGTTTAACACGTTCTTGTTTTATTATTAGCTGAAGAACAAATTTAACAGATAACAAAAATGTATTAAAGTTTCAGACACAAACGAATTTTAATTTCGTGATAAAATTCAAAGATTAAAAATATATTTAATTTTAATTTTATTCGATATTTGTTTTTTTAGGTAGATTGAAAAGTATGAATATTATTAAGCCGAATCAGATTATGAATTATAAAAATGTATTGAGAAATACGCTGAGAAGGGAACAAAAAGGAGCAAAAGAGTCATGGAAGAAAGATCCATTTTTTAGAGTTTATCTTATAACAAATTAAAAATTAGTTTCCTTAGAAATAAAAAGTAATATCGGTAACAACTCAAAAAACGATTAAAGACATAGGTTCAATGAACTCTAGTTAAACAAAGAAAAAATGAGCTTTAAAATATAGGTTTACGTAGGATGAGGACTTCTATGTTGGTGGCAATTTTTCTTTAAAAATGGTTTGGCGAAATCGTAAGTTAGCTTATAATTTAGACGAACTCACCAAAATTTCAAGATTCCTTATGAATGAGTGTCAAGAACAATTTTCATTCTTGTAATTCTCTATTTTTGTCAACTTTAAATAGCAAGATACAAATTTATTAGATATATAGCACGTTTAGATAAGTTAAAATGAAATATTAAAATATTACTCAGTAAGGACTTGAATCCAAATAACGCAATATTACTCACTTATTAAATTATAATGTGCTCACTTAGAATTTTATTTTTCTTTTATTTACTTACAAATGAGATAAAATACTAAAACTAAATTTGAATTTAAATATTTTGAAATTCAAAAAATGGATATGAATAGTTTTGACAAATGAGTGAGAATATTTTTTTTCCTAGAGTTTTTGTTTCACATATTTTATCATTTTATCGAGAATTTTTCAATTTTAGTGACAATCATCCTTACATTTATCAAACTTTATTTGTGTTGTCTTTTTTTTTTTCGGTTTCTTCGTTTTTTGTTTTCAAATGTCAATTTTTAATTGATTTGAATATTTGGTTCAAAAGTTCTAAAATTTAGTTTCAATTATATTTGGAATCATATAATTTAGTATTCAAGTTAAGATTCGAGTTGTAGAAAAATATAGTATTTATTGTGGTATTCTTCATGTTATTATTTACCATATTACTTTTCACGCCATATTTTTCATTGTGTATTATTCATCACACATATTGATCATCTGAAGTACACTTAATTTTTTACAATTTTTTTTTTCTTCAAATTTATTATGGTTTATTTGCATATTGTTTTACATTTAAATCTACGATCTTTCAATTACATAAAATTCTATGAAGTAAAAAAAGAAAACGATAGTTAGCGCAATTTAAAATTAATATTATCTATCCAGTGAATGTAATATTTGTATAATGAGTCTTATTATAGTGGAACCCTGTAAGAATTCTTAAAGGAAAATGAAATATAAATTTGTTGGATTAGACTACTATAAAAATCAAATGTATCTCTACTTCAGTTATTACACTTATACAAAATTATATTAATCTCCGTGAGGTATTGTGAAAACCTCTCAAAAGTTGTTTTTAAATGATATATTGTAAAAATCTTTTACAGCATTTTGAATCTCTATTATTCAACTTCCTTTTAAAGTTAATTTATTTCTTTTCAAGCTTCTTAGTAATGTTTTGGTGTATTTCTTGGTGAGTTTTGTAATGTAAAGGAGACAAATCTTAGAGGGCAAAAAAGGTAATTTATGTCCTAGCTTGCATCCTATGTTTCACGAGGGATGGCAACGGGGCGGGGCGGGTACGGGTTTCGCTATCCCATACCCATCCCCGCATAAAAAATTCATCCCCATCCCCATACCCAAACCCAACGGGTATCAAACTTTCTTCTCATCCCCATCCCCACCGGGTAACGGGTATAATCTCGTACCCATACCTGTACCCGTGTTCTAACTACTTTAATATTAATTTTTATAAAAGAAAAAAAATTACGGTAAAGAAAACATAATATTATGAAATATTCAATATTAGGAGGATTTTCTTCGATGTCAAATACCTTAAAATAAATTATAATTGTTTACATTTTA
>Ga0214543_1006274_pt1 | contig 21257 bp, 7 predicted proteins | sample CNSS2metaG_FD_160094 | JGI IMG/M metagenome (GOLD analysis project Ga0214543, IMG submission 160094) | Root nodule microbial communities from cowpea collected in UCLA plant growth center, Los Angeles, California, USA - CNSS2 | ecosystem: Host-associated > Plants > Roots > Nodule | place: USA...
TTTATTATATATATAATACATATTTAAATATATATATATATATATATATATATATATATATATATAATAATAATAATAATAATATTACGTAAATTTGTATATCCAGAAACTCGTGCATATCCAGAAAAGTTGAATTTGTTTAAATAAGATAGTTGCATGCAAAGCGTCCGAATAAGAATCTAACCCAGAAATTGGGTGCACAAAAAATAATCCAAATGATTTTCTTCAATCAATTGTTTATCTATTTGTAATGGAAGCATATTATAGTTGATATAAATTATAGAAGAATTGTGCTACATACTATTGAGGGGTTAATTAATAAGATAAGGTATTTTGACTTGTTATTTTCAACACTGGTCCTGTTTTGGTTTTCACTGTATTTCTCTCCATCACGTCGTGTCTTATTATCTCTTTTGTTCTTCTCTCTTATGATTGTAAACATATTGTCGTAAAAAAGTGTTGTGTGCAGGAAAATTTGTCAAATGGAAATGCATGTTGTTGGGGACCCTGTTTGATTTAGGTTTCAGTAATCAGTGGTAGTAATGATGAGACTTTCCTAAAGAAGAGCACTTGAGTCAGAAGCAACTAAATTAAGGTGCAGATAAGATGAGGTTCTTTCTTAATGTATACTATATGGCTCACAGTCTCAGATCCAAGAACTCATGCGACAATGTCATCATTTTTCCTAAAAAACATCATCTCCACTTGCAATAGGGCACTTCACCTTTGCTTCCCCATGCCCTTAATCAACCACAATCAAGATCAAGGGACCTACCCTTAATCATCACAGTCAAACTTCTCAAATTATTGACTTATTCATTTTCCAAATTTATTCAAAAGGAAGATGAGTGAGGCGAATGAGTAAATCATCTTCTCCATAATGACCAAAATTCATCAACATTATTATTTTTGGAGAACTAATTTCTGAAAAATAATTATAGAACTACAGACACAATTATATATTATTTTAGGAGGATTAATGTTTAAATTATCTTTAAGAACTAAACAAAAATTGTTCAAATGTAACTAAAACATATATTTGATCCGTTTCAATGGAATTAAACTGAACACCTATTTAAGAATCAAATATATGAATAGATAAAGTTATTTAAAAATAGAGTTAAATGTTTTTGATCATTTAACTTTTAGTTAAAATTAGAATTAGTCTCTCATCGAAACTTTGGACCAATTTAGTCCTCCATTTTTAGAGATGCATCAACATATATTTTTAACCAAATTTTGTTAAGTTTATTTGACATTTCAAACACGTTTTTTAGTTAATATTGAAGCAGAAATGTATCAAACAGTATAAATAACTCAAATATTATTATGAAACGTGTTTAAAACGTTAAATAAACTTAATAAATCTAGGTTAAAATGATTAAATTCATATATTTCTAAAGTTAAAGGATTAAATTAAACCAAAATTTCAAGGAGGAATTAATTATCATGTTCACTAAAAATTAAGAAATAGAAAATATATTATTGAAATGACCAAGGATGAACTTCAACGAGAATATTGTATCTTTTGAGGTCTTCCTGTTTGCTTGTTACTGTGTACCGGGCCTACTTTTTCTTAGATCCGTTAATCTAAGATGTTCTTTGATTAATTTAGTAATCAAGTTAATTAAAGTGATTTTAATTATAGAAAATTCTAGTGTTTTTTTAATTTAGTAATCAAATATTAAAGTATTTTTTTATGTGAATATTCGATTAAATTATAATGGGTGGACTATTTAAAATTCTAGTGCACCTATCTAATAAAAATTAATTTGTTCACGTGTCATCATTTGAATTGTGTCAACTATATTTAAAAGAGAAAATAATGACGATACATGTATGTTTATTATAAATTTTTGCCAAGACTCGTACATAGCATCGGTCTTGAAATAGAAGAGCTCATGGATCTTTGGTTTCAAAAAATGTTTTATATGTTATCTTTTAATTATAGAAAATATCATATTTTTCTCTCATTCCTATTTTTAAACACAATAAAACAAAAACAAAGTAATAATTTAATAATTTAAAATAAACAGGAATGTCTGTTAAAACTAAGCAACCTTAGTATATCTAAACTTTTTAATGCAACAATGGAAATCAAATTTAAGATTTAAGACCGACCATAATAAATTAGCATTTCGTAACATAATGCCAGAAAAAAAAAAGTGTAGAGTTGGAGTTAGGTACTACTGTTAAGGGTTGATGATTGTATGTAGCAAACACAGAGGACCCACGAGGGCACTCTCGTCTTAATTGTTGGGGCAACATAATCGATTTCCTCGTATTAAACAAGGTGAATCATGAGTTACCAGAATGCCGATAGAAAAAAAAAAAAAAAAGTTGACAAATTTGGCATCTTGGATTGTAATTTTTAACTGAGAAACACGATGGCATCATCAAGGCATGTTCATGTGAAAGGAAAGGGTTTTGTAGCTACCTTCAAAATTGTGGTGGCTTTCCCATCACATTAACTTTTGAGTTTGATGCCATGCCATGACACCCATAATCATGACTTTTGTTGCTGTTCTCTCACTTTCACAAGAGTTGACAAAACAAACAAGTTGAAAACAGCACATAAAATAAGCACTCTCTAGATTTCCTCCTTTATTGGGAGAGGAGGGAGGCGCCACAACGTAACCTTCCGCTCTATTTCTAAGTCCTAATTAACCTTCAGTCTTTTCTCAGCCTACAAATTCATAAAATATTTAAACAATTATAAGAAATTTAAATATTTAGTAATTAAATTATTTCTAATTAAATTTATTTTACTTTTTGAATAATTAATTTAAATGAAGTAATTAAAATATCTTAAATTTTAATTTTTTAATTTAGATAAAACAATTTGATTTTTATTTTAACATGAACTAAACTCTACCTTTAGTTCAACTTAATTTGATTTAACTTTTAATTTGGAATAACTTGTCTCGACTTTTGATTCAAGTTGATTCAAGCCGATTCAACCTAGACCGATTTAAATTGATTTGACCTCAGTTAATATGACCTTGGTAGATTTGAACTGATTTGACTCTAATCAACCTTCAACTAGAAAAGATTGGTTTAAACCTTCAGTTTAGGCCGGCTCGGGTCGATCATCGGCTTGGATCGACTCGAGTCGACATTCAGTTTGGGTCAACTCTAGTCGACTTTTGGCTCGAGTCGACTTGGCTCAAGTTGACTCAGATAAATCTTTGGGTAAGGCCAACTTTGCTCAACCTTCGATCAAGGTTGACTTGGCTCAACCTAGGATTTGGGCCAACCCGACTTGACCTAAGACCCAGGCCGATCCAGCTTGATCTTCGATCTAGGCCAACTGGCATGACCTTTCACATGGGCTAACTTGTTCGGATCTTCAACCTAAACCCACTCATGTCAACCTTCTGCTCAGCCCGACTCGGCTTGGCCTTCGACTAAAATTGAAAGTCTATATGAGTCGATTTTTTGGACATGTAAACCTTTTTTGTCCGAACCAATGAGCAATTCTGCAACTTGGAAAATTTCCTTCTTGTTTTTAGAGAATTTCAAATTCTACTATTTTTTATTTAAATACCTTCTTAAAATTTCTCAATTTCAATTGTCTTTCAATTTCTTCAAAAATGTCTTTATAAGCTGCTTATTTTATTTTGATATATCATTTTGGTCAATTTGTTCTATTTAAAGGTATTTTTGAACTAAATGGTAGTATTTTATAACTTGAGAAAGGAGTAGAACTACCTAGATAGACAAATTAATGATTTGATAAATTTAATAAATTTCTAAAACTTTGTAGACTCACTAGGCGAGCCAACTAATCGCTGGGAGAAAAAAATGTGATTTTAAGATTTAAAAAGTTCAAGTGACTTTACTCATTAGGTGAGGTAAAACTTGACGAACAAGCTAAGACTAGCTAGGTGAGCTTTTGAAAAGAAGTTCCCTAAGGCCTTACGTAATGGACATAAATATTTTGGTAAAATTTTGGCGAACTTATGGTGGTTGGATCGTTGTGTGGGCTTTGTTTCTGCTAGGTGAATTTTAACTGTCTTAATTCCAAAATTTGCTTGTTGAGCGAATCATTCCTTTTGTTGAGCAAATTTTTTTTATTAAATTACAAAGAGCTCAAAAAGGGATTGATCAAGCCATTGATTTGTTAGGTGAATACATCTTTAGGGGTGCCTCTCAGAATGAGAGATGATTGCCACTAAGTGACAAGTAGATTTTGCATATGAAAATAACTATTTTAGTTTTGAAATAAAATGGATGGGTGTGTGGTAGAGCGAGCATGTTACTCATAATATACTTTTTGTGTGGTTGAGTGACCAAGTATAGTTGGGACATAAGCCATAATATACTATGAGATCTTAGTTAATGCATTAATGTTGTCAATGAAGATATTTTCAAGGAGAAAATACTAAATTATAATGTTATAGAATGTGTATTGAACGACAATTCCATGTATGAGATTATTCTAACTCTACTAGTTTTAGTCTCATATATAGGAAGATGTTAGATGATTAGAGTTGATGGAAGTTCTTATGTTATGGAGGGACAATGTGAAAAAGAATCATGTGTCATAGATGGTATAGGAATTTACCCTATCATATGAGTGGAGAACTTAGTTGATGATATATATGGCTTTGTGTGAACGAGAGGTAATATAATAAGTGCATAATCTCTAAGTCTATTCAATACACCATTCTTCCAGAAATAGAATCAAATGTCTATGTCATTAGCTAAGCCAAATGAGCTATTTGTTTGAGTCAAATAAACTAAGCGAGTTGAATTATTATTAGAATTAAGCAATATGTGTTTTTAATTATAGACTTTTAATTTTAGATATTTTTTTATTAAATAATTATGACAATAAATGGGTATATGGTATTTTATAAATCATTAGTTTCCTCTTTATTGTACCTTTGTTGGTTATAATTGTAATGATCGAGTGAGACAAAGAAATATATGATGTTTTATGTGGAAGTGTTTAGTATGAATGAGTTAAGAAAACAGTGATGTTTTTTAATAAAATTGTATGGATATTTTTGTATTATTGTAATTATTTTTTTTATCTTGCTTAATAAATTTATTTTCAAAACTTCACTTCATTTAAGAATAATATAATATAATATTATATATATATATATATATATTCATTTTTATAGAAATATCATAATTTAACTATTAAGTAGGATTGTTGGAGTTATTATCTTCAAGAAACTTCTTCTAATAATTACATAACAAAATTAAGGAACTTTTTTTCCCAATTAAATTTTTTTCATAATATTATTATTTTCATGAACTAAGATGATGATAGTGTCATAAATTCGATCGTATATTCAATAAAAAGAATATGTAAATAGCTTCCTTAGTTTTTAATTAATTTTTTCTAACGAAATCTTCCTTTTTAACGCTGCAACGTAACTTCTTAGTATAAATAATGATAATTATTTATTCCAAATTATAGTTGTTTACTATAAATTAAACCGAGTTTTTTGTAAAAATTTATAAGAGATTTGTAGAATTTTGATAGTTAATATTGTTTAATTGTGTTTGAATATGTAATAAAAAATTAAGCATGCATTTTTTTAAAAGGATTAGAACAACTAAATACTCCATAATCAATATATTTTCTTGTCCATAAAAAAATTAAACCCATGCAAAAGTGAGAACAATTTCTAGATGTAGTTTATGATTCTAAACATTTAAAAAATATTCAAAAGTTGTTCTGAGAAATTTAGGTTGAATTGAAAGCATATTGTCTTATAGTAGAAACCATGAATGAATATAGAAACGGTGGCGTCAAGATAAATATGTAGAAACATACGTCGGCAGGGATGAACCTATATGTCTCAGAAGAGATGGTCATGTCCTGTCCTCCACAATCTTTCTTAAAAGAAACACAAATTAATATAAATATGTTAAGAAGAAGCACTCGTCCTCAAAAAAAAAAAAAAAAGCATTTCATTTGTTTAAAAAACTTAATCCTACACCACACAATTAATACTCATTGTGTGTATATGTGAAAGGAAAATAAGTCATTACACTTTTTAGTTACCCCAACAATTACATCACTACAAACATTCTATTATCTTAAGTAATTCTGCATAACATCATAAATATAATTTTTAAAATAGGAAAATTTTAATATATTAATACATAATTTTTAATGTTAAATATAAATAATTAAATTAAATTATTTTGCGGCGGAAAAACAAAAATATATATTTGATTTCAACATAATAATTATTTTTAAGAAAATATTTCTACTTATGGCGATTTCAAATCAATTTAACAAAACATTTAATATTCAATGTTGTGCCTTTTTCACAATCAACTTCCATTTCTAGTCAATTATCATTATAACATCAGTAACTAATAAAATTAGTATGTACATATAAGACTAGTAAAAAAACTTATTATTAAAGTTTCTTTTATATTTATTTGCAGTTTATATATAATATTATTTGTTAATCTATATTAATTTTATACGTACATTACCGGTAAACCTAACCTCTCGTTCATTAATTTTGTACGTAACTCACATTAAATACAGTCGCATAGAAATACTCGTAGTAGTAATTAAAGCATATGCAATGACAGATATAATTTATCACCCATAAGTGAAATTTATTTGTTATAGTAAGTGACGCAGTGATAATTGTATAAATGTAGTAAATTTATCATGGCAATTTTTAGCTGAATAGTAAGTTCACAAATCACTTCTGATATTAGTTTAAGCTATACTTAATATAGAAGTAGTTATATGTTAGTTCAAATAAGAACTTACATTTACAGTAAATATATTTTAGGATAATAGAAGAGTGAACATAAGTACTAGACTCTACTTTTTTTAGTTATTTTTTTATCTATTTTTTCTCACGACAAACTAATAACTATTAGTATTACATATTTTTCATCTACAACCAGATGGGGTTTAAAATGAGAGTGTAACTTTATTCATCTTTTTCTAGATTCTTTCCTTTTATCATTTGCATTGCCATCGAAATAAATGTTTGATAAAACCTTTTATATGAATGCTAAAGTGGTTATATTGTAATTAGTTTCAGGATTTTAAAGTAAAATATTTGATTTCCCTCTAATTGGCTCTCTAACAGGAAGGTTAAGGAAAACAAAAAGGTTATTGTTAATAAGTGAATTTTAAGTCTAACTAAACTCCAGACAACAAACTCGTAAGGTAAGGTTTACATCCACTTATGTATTATGAAATAGTCTTATCTTTCTAGTTGACGTGGGATCTCCAACAACACTCCCTCACGTCGAAACATATACATCTCGTGTGTGAGACTAAAAATTGATGAGTGGTTCGATAGCAGGTGACATGATATGCCCAACAAATAACAAATCTCGTTAGGAAAAAATTGAATTCATGACTCTAATACCATGTTAAGAAATGGACTTTCAACCTAACTTAACCTAACAAAATTAACTCATAAGGTGAGGTTTGCACCCACTTATATACTATAAAATAATTTTATGTTTATTTGATGTGAGATCTCCTACAATTATGAACAATTGAAAGAAATAAAAGGAAGTATTAACAAAAAAAATGGAAAATATCAACGTTTCAATAGTACTTAAGGTCTAAATCATCATGTATTTTTTTCTATGTTGATTAAATCTAACTAACACAATAAAATACACTTTTTATGTTATTTGTATTTATTTCAATTTTATATTAGACATAGTAAATAAAATTAAGTAACAAAAAAATTATTCTTCAGGGTAGTATAAGTAAATATATAAACAATTATAATTATAATTATAACTAATTTCATAATGTCAATTAATTTAATATATGTATCATTACTTAAAATGGTAAATAATTTAGCGATGAAAAATCAGATACTGAATTGATCCCTGATTTTGATCAGTAAACCACATATATGACATTATGACTAATAAACTTGTGACTCTGTTTTATGAATAATTTTAGAATAATTAATCTTCATTGGAAACCATTATTTTCTTTCAATCTAATGTTCGAAACACTGAAATAAATTAATTTTATCTAATCTATAATCAACAATTTATTTTATGAACAAGGTTTGTTTGATTCAATATGTCTTTAAGTATATATTAGATGTTTTTAAATAATTGTATTAACTTTTTTAAGTGTTTTTAAATTAAATTAATTTTATTAAATAATATTAATTTAACGGTCCAATATATCATATATTTAATAAATGTTAAATATATAAAAATATTTAAAACTACTTTCACACGAGTGTAAATTATTTATCATCACATCAAACTGTTTTTGTCAGATTTGTTATTATGTGTTTTGGTTTCATATTTTTTTTTAAAGGATGAGAAATTATTGATGCCAAGTTTAAGCATGCTATGTGGGGGTGATAGTTGCATATGTTTGTCATAGTTAGGGATTATTTGACAATGGAATCAAGCATTGACTTTACTGAGCATATAGGATTAGGCACACAATTAACAAAAGTAGCGTTGCAATAAAAATAAAAAACAAGACTTGCATCACACTCACGTTGTGTCTGTTTATGGAAAAATATTGTTTCCACGAATAGAAATGCGACAACTATAGTTATTGTTTCGGTAGAAGAACACGAATTTGAAATTATAGATTTGCATAAATTTTGCTTTGACTTAATGTTTTTGTCTCATTTTTTTTATTTAATGTGATTTTAATATTTATCAGAAAAATTCAATCTGATATCTTTCTTAAATTAGTATATTAACGATTAATTATTTTTTTTTTTTCTAAACATAATACAATTTTGTTTTTTTTTTCTTATTTCAAATTTTTATTCTCTCAATTCTCCATATTAAGAAATGCATGAAATGTACGGATGAAGTCTTTCTCATTTAAATATGATAATTATTTTTTAATCTGACAAATGATGAATTATGTTAACCTTCTATAAAATATTGATAAAAAGAAATATTTGTAGGCTACATCCAATATAATTCATAGTATTTCCCATTAAAAATCAATTAACATCTTTTGGCGGTAAAAATAAGTGCATTGTAATTCTTAAATATATGAACCTAAACAAAAATTAAAAATAAAAACATAGGTCACCCTAATATTAACGTTTTCAAATGATATTGTATATTTATATTTTTACAAAAATAAATATATTTATATTATTTTGTTAAGTTATCATCTTTTATAAGATAATTGATGTAACAAGAGATCGTATTTATTTCTTTCGATAAATGCTTAGAAGAGTTAAAGACAAGCATTAAATAATTATTACAAATACTATAACAAAAAAAATATTAAATATTTTATTTTGAGATATTAAATCTTTTATTCTTTTTAAGTTTTAAAGAAAGTCATGAAAAATCCTAATATTAAACATAAAATATGTAAATTGTTAGTTCTCATTGTCATGTTGGGTGAAATTAGACATGACTTCTGTAAACAAAACTCCATCCAGAATCATAATTTTGAAAATCATAATTGATTTATTGTAATAACTTTGAAGAGGGTTTGATGCTTTGTATGAAAGGAAGAAGGCTGAGTTATTATGTTATGCTTTATGTTATAATATATAATATAATAGAATAACATAATAGAATAATAATAAAAAAGTAACCAATAGTAATATATAAATAAAATAATAGTATTAAATAATAATAATTATAATAAATATTTAAAATTAATAGAAATCACAATAATAATAATAATAAAATAATAGTAATAATTAAAAAATAGTAATTATAATAAAATAATTTTGTAAAAAATAATTAAAAATTTAATATTATTAATAATAAAAATTAAAAATATAATAATGATATTAATAGTAATATAAAAAGACGTTAATAATAAATGTCAAACAATAATTAAAATATTAATAATAATGAAATCATAACATAATAATTTATACCTCTATATGAAACAATTCTCTTTTTTTTTTTTACATATTTGTTTTTCAATTTTATACTTTAAGTTAAAGTTTTTAAAATTATTTGTTTTTCAATTTTATTCTTTGAATAACTGTTTTTTTTAGTTTAATCATTTTTCTAAATTTGACCATTCTTTTAAACTTAATTTTTTTAAATTATAGAACTGTCTAAAAAATAAATAAAAGTTATTTAAAATAAAATTATAAATATATTTATATTTAATTTATAATAATAATAATAATAATAACAATATTAATTTTATTATTATAAAATAAATAAACACATGTACAGACGACATATTAAAATAATAATAATAATAATAATTTTATAAAATAATATTAATAATAATAAACTATTTGAACTTTTATTCTCTTTCTGCTGTGTTCTTTTTTCTTTTTTTTCACTTACCCATTTTCATTTTGTCAATCAAACAAAACAATTAGACATAATCCTTAATTAGAAGAAAAATTCTTGTTAAAAAAACAAATTTCATCTTGAATCAAAGGAAAAGATATGAGATTCATTTGGTCATGTATCTTGTGGTTTCTTTATCATAATTGACAATCTTGTGAGAGAAAATATTATTGCTTCTCTAACTTTGAGAATGAATGACAAGTTAGAACCATTAGTTTTATATTTTCCTGTCCGAATTATGAAACCAAATATGTTATTAATCTAGAATGTGACTGGTGGGAGGGAACCCCTCTAATTATCAGACAAGTGTTTGATCTATAATATATAATATATATATATATATATATATATATATAAATATATATATATATATATATATATATATATATATATATAAATAAATAAATAAAAGAAATATCAATTAAATTCATAAGAGCTCCCACATAGATTATATGTATGTTGTATAGATGGAGAAATAAAGACTACTTTAATTAACATTAATTTCATTTATTGAATGTTGAATTAATGACAGTGGTACACTTGCACGTGACTAAACTGTCATTAATTAACGAAGTATTGATTAATAATTCTAAAAATCTAACAGTGAGTACAAGGCGAAATTCAATCTAAATTGTTCTCATGGAACGAAAATTCCATCCCACAGTTTACTATGAATTATTATTAATGGTTTCTCTTTGTACATGTTTCTCCCTTTCAAACATAAAAATCTCCTAACCAGATTCTCATGATATAACATTAAGAATACAAAGGGTCTAAGTTCATGAAACTACAGGGACAAAACCCCTAACTTAGATATGGTCGATTAACAAACCATGTTAATCCCTTTCTTTTGGAAACCTCGTCGAAAAAAATTCGGCACGCCAAAGCCGTGGCGTGTCCTCCGTGAAAGGTGGGTCCTGGGAACTCGATTTCTCCGATGAGTTGGAACTTCGAAGGGTCCTAGGTATTGCTTGCGCCTGCTTGAAGTGACACGTGCTGGAGATTGATAGCATTTGGATGACGGCGCGTAGAACATTCACCGAACATGGCGTTGTTTGTGACTACGTTTGTTGACTTGGTGGTTTTGGGCCTCCCTGTGCTTGTTGGTCCAGCAAACCTTGAAGACGTGAGCAACGGCGGTTACATGTGAGATGTTTGGATTGGGTGTGATTTTGGTTGGATGCGGTGAAGCACATGGTAAAGTTTGTTGGATATGTGGTGGTTGGTGGAATTTAGACATGTTTATTAAGTGAAGAGAAGAAGATGACGATGAAAAGGAGTGAAATAGGGAATAGAAAAAGAGAAGGGTGAAAGAAGAGGATTGGGTAAAGGAATCTTGGATGAACCACTTTTAGATTTTTCAAAAGCGTTTCATTAGATTTTAGGCCTATTCATATTCAATTCATTGCTATATAAGGGTAATGTCTCTCTTACTTATTGGAGACCTCATGTTTAGTATTGTTTGCTTTTTAAGGATGTCATTTACTTGTTTCTTAAGTGATTTAAGTGGTCTAAATTATTTATGAGTATATAGGCCAATTTAAATAAAAATAAAAATGTAAATGAAAAATTTTAATACATGTTTATAAATAATAACTATATGTATATAAAAACTTATTAAGTTATTTTTGTGAGTACGAGATAATCTTTTTTTTTAAGTGGAAAGAGTACTTTTTCCATTTGAGGAAAATGAGGTCCTTAACTTTAACTTTCCCCTTTCATCACAAATACACAGAAAATTGGTTGGAAGATAGATTGAAAGATACGTTTACACGAACACGCATCCTTGCTTTTTCTTTTGATTTTTTTTTTTTCATTTTTCTCTAGGCATTTCCCTAATCAAACCCAGGTTAGTTGTTTTTTAATTAATTAAGTAAATTTTTATTTATTAAAGTTATTAACTAAAATCTGATTAAGTTTTAAGTTTTTAAATATAATAATGCAACTATTTTTATTTAATTAACAAGAGAATAATTAAGACATAAATATTAATTATTTTAATTTGTGCTTCATATAAGTTAAAAAATTAATAATAATAATAATTTATATAACAATTGAAATTAGATTTAAATTAAATGAATACATTTTAAATTTTAGGAACTTAATTGAATCTTTTATTATTAGATAGGCTAAATAGAAAAAAATATATAAAATAAGATTAAAAAAAATAATTGAACCTCAAATGATAGTTTTTCATTTTCCTTTAATAAAGTTAAATACTTATAACTTTTTATTAAATATAAGCAAGCCTAAAACGTTTACATTAATTAAAATTAAAGAAAATAAACTGTATTAACGGCCATTTGGAAAAAAATGTTTTTCATAGGTGATTTCAGATATTTTATATTATTTTCATACTATATTATATATATATATATATATATATATATATATATATATATATATATATATATATATATATATAATAAAACTTATTATGTTATAAGTTCCTGATAAATTTGAAATTTTTAATTGAGTGCTTGATTAATTTTTGTGGTCTATTGACTATTCAATGAATTTAGTTTTTTCAATTTCGTTGTTAACTTTTTCTTTAAAGTAGATGATATGGTTGTTAAGTGTCATATGAGGTTATTATCTTGTCAAATACAATTATAATTGTCTAAGGTTTAATGCAAGAGTTTTTTCCTATCATAACCAACTAAAAATCTATTTGGTTAAATAAAAGTATTATATGAAGAACATTTTATGAATTTTATGGATATAAAAAGTAATGTATTAACTTTGTCGAAAAATTTCATAATTACATAATATTGTTATGCACTAACACTTTATTTTAACTAGAAATTTTAATTTTAGGTTTATATGCTACAACGAGTTTTTTATAATCATTAGATACCAACTTAAATGTATATTTTTAAAATCATTATTTTTTTTTGGAAATATTATTTAAAAAATTAAATATGATAATTATATTTTTTCATATGTCAAATAAAATAAAACATTCCTTGAAACTAACATTCTCTTAAAATATTTATTATTACTTATCAACATTTGCAAGTTCAATTTTCAACATTAAAAATATTTAAAACAAACTTCTAAAGTATTGTTCTCAATATGCAATCTAATAAACGGTCTCTCCCAAAGTAGAAGTTTATAAAAATTTATCAAATATAAAATTATTATGATTTTATAAAATATAAAATTATGATATTCATTTTTATTCAAATAATAAAATCTAAAATTATTTGTCCGCTAAAGAAGATAGAGATCGAGAGATGTGGCACTCTTCATAATGATTTAGAAAGATAAGCAATAGTTGTTTTAAAAGGATGATTTTATAAAATATAAAATTATGATATTCAATTTTTATTCAAATAATAAAATCATAATTTTATAATCATACAATTTTGAATTAAAATAGAAAATTAATGAAAATATAAATTATACAATTATAAAAATATATATATATAAAATTAAAAATCACAAATTATAAAATTATAAATTACAAAATTATAAACCCTAAATGCTACTAATAACATGACAAGATAATAATTATGTCAGTCCCTTTCTTGACATTCACATCACCCCATTAACAGGAAAAGTTAATGGTGGGAACTCAATTGAAAAAATTAAATTTATCGAGGATTCAATGGATCACAAAAACTTACCAGGGACTCAATTGAAAGTTTCCAAGGTTAACCATGGCTTAAAACATAATTAAGCCATACAATAATAATTATTTGTTAATTTTTATATTTATTATTCATAGCAATGATAATGTTTTTATTAATTAATAATATATAATCGGTTTACCCTGCTATTGTATGATAATTAAAATCCTAAAATTTTTACTTAAGTTTACTTAATTATAAAAATAGTTATTTAATTATCTTCAATTACATCTTTTAGGAGGTTAATTTGTTGAATTTTTTTGAGATATGTGATATGTGAGATAATATGAGATATTCACATTCTTAATTATTTTCATAAATGTGGTCTATTTGTCAATCAATTTTAGATTTATTCCGTTAATTCTGATACTGTAATCCCATATTATTGACAAAGTTTTACACTTGGTATCATAGCAAAGTTAAATACCTTTGCCTTGTTTTTTGAATATGTCGTAGTTATCTTTTTGGATTCTTTATATGTGTTTCGGGTGCGTTTGATATCGAAAATAATATTATTGGTGTTGGAGGTGTCACGATTGACAAGGTGTGATTCTAACTTACTGTTGGACTTTGCGGTTATGGGTACAAAAGATCTTGGAGCATCCGTATTGGAGCCCTTCGAGGCTTTGTAGGAATTGGCCCTAGGAATCTGAGATTTGTTTTTGTAGTCATGTAATGCAAAACATTGTCACTTGCTTATGGAAATTGACATCATTTTTGGACCGTGAGTGTGTGGGTTATTTTTTGAGGTTAAAGATGAATTAAAAATGTACATTTTATTTTTTAAAATAATGAAGAGTATATAACTTTATTTTATATTTATATTTTAACGTGAAATATCTTATGGTGTGATGGGTAAGTAATGCATGCTGCTTGAATTACTATATAAGTTCATCAAGGATTGACATATAATTGTTCCTTTTAAATCTTTTGATAAAATAACTCCTTCATATAAAACCAAAGAAAACCGTATTATAAGGTTTTGTATGTACTATAAGTTTTTGTACGTAATAGTTTTTTTATACTACTATAAGGTTTTCTACGTACTATAAATTAATCTTTATACATACTACAAGGTTTTCTACGTACTTTAAGTTTTCTTTTTCTACGTAATATATGTTTTTGTATGTACTATAAGATTTTTTTAAACTATAAGTTTTTGTACGTAACACATGTTTCTTATACATACTATAAGACTTTTTACGTATTTTACGTCTTTGTACGAAACCAAAGTATAAAACTATATGGTTTGACATAATTATTGTGGGAAGGTTTAGACTTGTTTCTGCAACATAAGAGAAGGATATATAAATTGAATGGTGAATATATTTTTAATGAATTAGAGAGTGACACAACATCTTTGATTGATTGATATCTATAATCACGCAGTAAACATCAATTGTAATTAATTATATGTGTTGTAATGAATTTTTAACCACAAAAATCTTCTTACATCTATATGATTAATTAGGACAAAATATCATATTATATTTATCAATTGCCCGTAGGAATTGAGAAAAGGAACATAATCTAATAGTTTTATCATATGATTAGATGAGTCTAACTGGATAAGACTTTAGTCCACAAACAATTTTTATGTCAATATGTTCATTCATTAAGAAACGTGTTTACATCGGTAAAACATAATAGTATAATAGTTTTATCATTTGGTGATGTGAGTCTATTTGAGTAAGATTTTAGTCCACAGACCAGTTTTATGTCACTTTATTCATTCATGAAGATGTGTTTGCATTGGTAAAACATAATAGTTTTATCATTTAGTTAGATGAGTCTAATTGAGTAAGACTTTAGCCTAATAAGTTTTATGTCCTAGATTCATTCATTAAGATGTTAAGGTGTGTGTTTATATCGGTAAAACATAATAGTATAATAGTTTTATCATATGGTGATGTGAGTCTAATTGGGTAGGACTCTAGTCAAGTTCTATGTCATTTGATTCATTAAGACGAATTGGCTTATGAGCTCACTTAATTAAAAAAAATTAATTCTTTTTATTTTTTTTTTCAGTCAAAACTAAATTGTAATTATAATTAAAATCTAAATAAACTTCAATACAATCCAAATACAAACTAAAATAAAAAAATACCAAATTATCTATGTGTTGGCTAAAAAAATAACCTAATTTGATCCAAATGCAAAGTCCAACTTAACAAAAAACACTTGCATGACCCTTTATTGCACCAACCCGGCTCACCACAAGTTCAACCCAGGTGAGCAGGATTCTAAGTGAACGGGGTCAAAAATTAACCCGTATAAATTTATAAAAAAATTTCAACCCAACCTGACCCGAACCTGTGGTGGGCTGGGTTGGCTCGCAAGTTTCAACCCATTTTAACAGCTCTAAATATATGTGTTTTTTTGAGTGGATTTAGAGGGTGAAGTGAGTAGATTTGGAGATAAAATTTATGAGAGTTAGTGAATGAGTTGAGTGATGTGATAGATTAAAAAAATTTTAATAGATAAAATTTTAAAATTACTAAATTACCCCTAATGATAAAAATAAAATTAAATAATTATTAGAAGAGTTAAAAATATTAAAATTTAGGTTAAATCATTCCATAGGTCCCCATTTTTGTAGCGAAATCTCAAGTAGGTCCTCCATTTTTATTTGACTCAATTGAGTCCCTATCTTCGAAAATTCGTTGCAATTGGTTCCTTTCTGTTAGTTGACCGGTAACGGTGCTAATTATGTGCCACGTGTCAGCACATGGTTTTTTTGACTTTTTCTTTTTAATTTTTTTTAATTTTTATTTTTTTTTATAATTTTTTTTAAAAAAACTTAAAATTGCCACGTGTCATTCTGATATTGTGTCACATGGCAAAGACAGTGTGATGTGGCAGTGGCAGTGGCACGTGTCAATATTGGATGTGAAGAGTCTCAATGTAGTCCCTGTATTTATTATTTTGTCTCAATTTGGTCCCAATTTTTTTAAAACTGAATCAATTTTATCCCTATATCAGATTTAATTTTTATATAAATTTACAATGGTATTTTTATTATAATTGATATTTTTAACAAAATTAAGTTTATTTAAATGTATATTTTGCATTGAACTTTATTTAAATATTGTTTCAAATATTTATATATCAATAATTTATAGACAAATGTTAGAATTGTTATAATTTTTTTTAAAATTTTATATTTGAATTTATAAAGTTTTTATTTTTGAAGCAACTCTAACATTTATCTATAAATTATGGATATATAAATATTTAAAATAAAATTTAAATAAATATTAGTACAAAATATACATTTAAATAAATTTAATTTTGTTAAAAATATCAACTATAATAAAAATACCATTGTAAAATTTATATAAAATTTAAATTTAATACAGGATGAAATTGATTCAATTTTAACAAAATTGGGACCAAATTGAGACAAAATAACCAAATATAGGGACTACATTGAGACTTTTCATATCTAATAGTGACACGTGGCACTGTCACTGCCACATCATAATGTCACTACCACGTGGCACAATGTCAGATTGACACGTGACAATTTTAATTTTTTTAAAAAAAATTATAAAAAAAAATAAAAAAAAAGTCAAAAAAATCACGTGCTGACACGTGACACATAATTAACACCGTTACTGGTCAACTAACGAAAAGGAACCAATTGCAACGAATTTTCGAAAATAGGGACTCAATTGAGTCAAATAAAAATGGGGGAACCTACTTGAGATTTCGCTAAAAAAATGGGAACCTATGGAATGATTGAACCTAAAATTTAACAATATTTTAATATATATGTATATATATATATATATATACATATTTATATATATTATTATTAATTATTATACATAAATATAAATAATAATAATTATATATATATATATATATATATATAATTTTTTAACAATATTTTAATTATTAGTAATTGTATACATATTCATATATTTTATTATTATTAATTATTATAAACAAATATTATTAATATTAATTATTATTTTATATATAATACTAATTATTAAATATAAATATATTATCATTTATTATTATAAACTATTAAATATATTAAAACATCAATAATAAAAATAAAAATTAATAATTATTGAATAAAATAAAAATATTAAATCTTAACAAAATTTTTATTACTATTATTAATTATTATAGACAGTTATATAAATTTGTTTTATTAAATATTATATACATTAATAAAAAGAATTATTATATATAAATAAATTAATAATAGATGTAATAAATTATATATATATATATATATATATATATATATATATAAATATATTATTAATTAGAACATAAATTTTTAATAACTAAAAAAAATACTAATTATTTTGTAAATAAATTATTTATTATTATTAATTTTTTCTATAATATATATATAATTAATAATTATAGTAAATAAATAATTAGAATTATTAATACTTAATAATATGTAATAAAATAAATTAAATAATAGTATATTATAATTAATAATTACATTAATAGATATATTTTTATATAAAATTTACAGAGGGTACAAGTGAAAAATGTTTGCTGATCTTCTTAAGGCTCTGTTCACTTCAAAAGATGAATTTGAGGGAGAGTAAGAGGATGAATTTGAGTGGATTAAAGGGTGAAGTGTGTGTTGTTTTTTTTGTAAGGAATTTGAAGGTGAGAGTGAGTAGATTTCAAAGTAAAATTTATGAAATTTTGTGAATGATTTGAATGATATGATAGATAAAAAATAAAGTTTTAATGTATTAAAATGTAAGATTACAATTTTGTCCTCAGTTAAAATTAATATATTTTTATTATTATTATTATTAATATTGTTATTAATATTATTATTTAATATATATATATATATATATATATATATATATATATATATATATATATATAAACTTGGAATCGGATCTAAGTATCATAGGATTGGATCCAATAGCATTGGGATCGATCCAGTTGCATTGGATTAGATCCAACATTATAGAGAACGGATCCAACTTCATTCCAATGTCCATACTATGGATAAAAGCATCATTTGTTAAAATAATCCTTCAAATTTGTCCTGCACACGCGAGATAAAAAAAAATCATTCATTCTCTAAATCATTCAAATACTCGCTCATATATCATCTAAAACGAACATCTCCTTTTTTGCTGATCCATCATTTAATTTCTACTTAAATAAGAAATCCTCGAAGAGGTCCTAAATCTTTTTCAAATGAGTGGGATGAATTTTTAAAAGTTATTCACAGATCTATTTTTTTTTTAAATCATGCAATTCGAATATATATATATTTTTTAAATCTATATCTGCAAATCGTTATATACAGTACAAAATATAAGTACTTTTAGTTTTTAAATTTCAAATCCTTAACTGTCAGTTTGCTTCAACAGACGAAGTTGGTATGATTTACTGTGAACATGGAAAACACAATTAACGAGAAAAAAAAAACAATTAGAAAAACACGAAAACCAATGCAAATTTACTCCTCTGCACTTCGCATGAAAAGGAAGATTTACGGTGAATGTTGAAGAAATGTAAAAAAAAAAAATCCAAATATGATTTATTATATTATACATTTAAAATAATTTATTTTAACTTAATAACCTATTTATGATAATAACATAAATAATAATAATAAATTATAATTTTGTAATTTTAAATAACAATTTCAATTTTCATTTTAACAAAATTTTTACTATTTACATCTAAATTTATATTATATTTATTCTCAAGGATAAAATAGTAATAATTTAATTTTATCCATTAAAACATTTTTTTAATTTATCATACCTATCAAATCATACTCAAACCTTCATCTCAAATTCATAATCTTTTCTGTAATTCAAACAATTTCACATTCACGTTCTTTTCTTCTCAAATTCACTCTTCTAAAGTCATTTTCAGACCAAAACACATCCTAAGCTTGTGTTTGTTTCTAGGGTTGAATTTCAGAGAATGTGAATTTAAGTGAATTTGAAGGGAAAGAGAGATGAAAGTTTGATTCTTTGAATCAAGGGAAAGATGGTAATATTTGAAGAGAAATGAGACAAAAGTTTATGAAAATCAATGAGTGATAGATTAAAAATAATGATTTAATTGATAAAAATATAAGATTATCATTTTATCCTTACATATAAAAATAATTTAACTTAAACGGTAGATAATGTAAGTTATACTATAATGGGATGTGAGTGATTATTTAAACAAAAAAAAATCAATATTGATAAAAATATATTAAATTAAAATATGATTTTTAGAAATCAAGATGAATTTTTTTTATTAAATTACTCTCTTCCCACTCCTCCAGATTCATTTTTGCAAATCATCCCAAATCATGTGATACAAACACAATAGACACATGCATTCCCATTGTTTGTTACTCCAAATCAATAGAAACAAAGAGGTTGAACAATGAAGTTCATTCCATAAATAACTGTAAAAGTGGTGGAAAGACAAATAATTTTCTCAACTTAAAAGTTATGATGTTTTAGTTTATGCAGTGAAAATATGATGTTCTTTTTTAATAATGATTTCATGTATTTAATCTTACAAACCACAAATTCGTTTAAGATACAATCATAATTATTTGACTTATCTCATCTAAGCCAATCATAACATTTCCAATTCAATCTACACACATAAATACATGTACATATCAAGGTGCAAACTCAAGAATCTTACTATTACATTATTAGAATAAGTTTGTTAGGATGAGTTTGATTCGCTAGGTGGATTTAATTCAAAAATGCACATTGCTCTTGAGTAGAGATTTGCTAAACAAATTCATAACAATAACTATACAAATTACTACCATTGGATAAAATTTAGTTAGAAAATAACAATTTACTCTTTAGATGATATTTTCTAAGTGCATTCTTATATGCTAAGTGGATTATATACAAAGAAAAAGTACAACAAACAAGAAAAATTGGTCCAGGATAATATTATCTAAATCTAACCACTCCACATAATTTTAATACAAATTATAACATGTTTAATACTTTAGCTTGAAAATATACCAATTTAGCAAGACATGTTTACTTAATACTCAAAACAAACCAAAACATTCAAACTTGATTTAACACCATTACTTAAATTATAATATTCCTCGGTTAAATCTATTACCTAACACAATTGTATTATTCATTATATTCAATATACGAGGAGAGTAGTCATAAAAAAGGTCTAAAAATCATGTGTTACTATATGATCTTTAGAAATTCTTAAAAAGACAAAAAAAAAAAAACTTTGAAAACTTTAAAAATATAAAAATATAAAAACTCTAAACAAAAATCTAATTAATCTATATGGTTCTGTCATTGTCACCAAAATGTAATTTAATCTTAAAAAAATATTGGT
>Ga0214543_1006275_pt1 | contig 21254 bp, 18 predicted proteins | sample CNSS2metaG_FD_160094 | JGI IMG/M metagenome (GOLD analysis project Ga0214543, IMG submission 160094) | Root nodule microbial communities from cowpea collected in UCLA plant growth center, Los Angeles, California, USA - CNSS2 | ecosystem: Host-associated > Plants > Roots > Nodule | place: USA...
ACAACCAATTTCGTCAGGGTGAATAAATTTATTTTCGAAAAAATAAAAAATAAAAAAAAAACTAAAAAAATAAAAAAAAGTTTTTAGTTAATGGAAATAAAAAAATGTGGAACAAAATTTTCTTCATAGATTTTTCGAACTGTAATTTAAAAAAAAAAAAGAGAGAGATGAAAAAAAAAGAGTAAAAAAGAAGAAGAAAAAGCCCAAATTGTTTTTAATTATCGCACTCCGTCATGAGCCCAACAACTCAACATGTGGTCTACCTTTTGTTTCTGTAAGAGAAATTAGTGATATGATTCTAATAATTAGAAGAAATATTTCTTCAAATGATTATAATCAATATTACTATTTAGGATTGATTTTGTGCTCTGATTTGTTGATGATTAGAATCAATTTTCTTAATCTTGATTGATTTTGTGCTCTGATTTTGTGCGATTTGATCTCATAATGTGTTGCTATCATGACCAATTCTTTTCTTATATTGTTCATTACAATTAAGGCTGAGATTGCATTAATATTGCAATATGTGAGTATAAATATGCACTCTGTCATACGGAAATGGGGACCGAAAACAGAAAAAAAGATTCTCTACATTTTTTTAATCCTTTCCCATCACCACTCCCACATACACACCTCCTTTCTGATCTCTCTTAAAAAAACATATTGAAGGAGGTAGAAAAAAAAGAAAACATTCTTTACACTCTCTCTTCCTCTCATTACCACCCACATAGATATCTCTCATCTTTATCTCTATTGGAAAAAAAAACACAAATTAGAAAAGGAAGCAAAAACAAAAAATAAAAGGAAAAAGATAAGGAGATATTGAATTTTTTTTAAGGTACGTCACTCTCAATTCTTTCAGCTTTTGATTTATTTTTTTCAATTTTCATTCTTTTTTTAATCATAAAAAATATTTTTTCCCATTTCTTTATTGTCTACCCGACCGCTCGCATCGCATGATATCCAATTTAGACTTTTGCTTGTTCTAAAAATATATACAGATGATTTAAAAATAAAATATAACTTTCTTTGTTTACTCTTTTATATCGATTTGGTTGTTCATGTCGCAATGACATCCACAACTACTCTAAAACAACTTTAAAAAAATATTAAAAATTTATAAATGATTAAAAAAATAAAAAATAAAAGATTAGAAAAAAAATTATTTGAAGTGTCCATCTGGCCGCTCGTGTCACGTGACACCAATTTTAAAATAATACTAAAATTTAAATAAAAAGATTTTCAAAATTATAAAACAAATTAAATCATTTTCAAATAATTTTCCAAATAGATTTTTCAAAAAGAACTACGTAACCCTGATTCTCCATTTATATGGAGATACGTAGGAGTGAGGATTAATCCTTGTCGGGCCCAAAAAATCAAAAAAATAGTTTTGTTGTTTTTGTACATTCTTTTATTAATATTTTTGGGGAAAATTAAATATTTTGAAAAAACCACATAACTTTTGCACATAACTTTCGCAGACCTTGCTCTTTTTTATGGTTTTCCATAGTTTCCTATAGTAACTATGGTGGCGATTCCAAAACTCTATATTTTTACAAATTTTTATTTTTGGTTCGCCGTTCCGTCGCAATTTCGGTTGCGACAGATGGCGACTCCACTGGGGATGCTAGAGAGTCAGGCCATTTATTTAGATGTGCAAGATTGATGTGGTTTTTCTTCATATTTTTTATTTCTCATTTCTTTTTCTTTTTGGGTATTTGTATTTTTATCTATTTTTATATTTAATAATAATTATATGTGTATATTCTTTGGTATTTTGAATAATTGTCAGGTGGGGGTTTGGGTATACATTGTGTTCTCCCTTCACACACACACATTTTATTTATTACATGAGTGGGGCCCTATACCCGGGTCTGAGTTGCTTAGAATTAGAGGGGATTGTGTAGCGGTGTCACAGTGGATGTACTTCCCAAGTGGTCATTGTGAGAACCCCAACTAGAGTTTGTTTGCTTCATTGGTACTCCCACTTCTTGTTGTTTACCAACTGTCGTGGGAAATGCCATGAAGTGGGCCATAGCTCTAGTGACCTTGATGTTTAGGTATTAGGGAACTATCCTTGTGAGCACATATACTTTCCCTTAAAACTTTAAGCATCAAATCCATGTTAAATAAAGGCACTAAAGGGAGACTATTTGTTTCCTTTACCCTCACCTTTCCTTGTATATAATAATAAATTTATCACAATCACACCATTATAAAAAAATAAAAAAAATACTTCCTTAGGCATAAGCATACATTTCATTAACATATCACATGAATAAGTGCTCTGCGATGCACAAACATGCATTTGCATTCCCATTCTGTGGTCATCCATGGTACCATGTTCATAGTTTCAACATGCATATGCATATTTTAAAAAAATAAAAAACAAAAAAATTTGCACTACAATAAGTTCAAATTGTTTCCCACTTTTCTTATCACCAAATTCTTGGAATCTTTCTTATGAAAAATGATGAAAAATAATAAAACATTCTTCGGTCAAATCAGTGGATTGAATAAAAAAATAAAAGTTTGTTTGTTATCATGTCTTTTGAAGCATCATATAGTCTTGCATATATGAAATTGCTCAAATCTATCTTCCTTTCCATCTCTCTTCCACCATAAACCTTGTTTTCTTTTCCATGGAGAATTATCATAAAGGGGACACATATCTTAAAAAGCATTACTATAAATTCTCTGAATACACAAAAAAACAAAAGGAAGAAAAGTTCGCTAGACTAACAACTTTGAAGGACAGTCTAGGCAAAATATAAGAAAAAAAAGTAAAAAAAAGAAGGAACAAAACAAAGGACATCATGTTACATGAACTAAATTATTTTCCTCTGAATTAAATTTTTTGTTGAGAAAAACAACCATGATTTGAAATGATGTGTGGCCATGTTTTTTTATAAAAAATAAAAAATAAAAGTGATTATCCTTTGCTACCCAATTTGAGCCTTCCAAAAAATTTCTTTCAAATTACCCTAAACAAGGATCACCCTCCCACTGAGGGTTGACATAATGTTTGCATTTGTTTCATCTGACTAGTAGTTCATCATTACAAAAATATAAAAAAAAAGAAATATTATTGGTCATATCAAGAAAGATATAAAAAAAAGGTGAACAAAAAGAAGTCAAACAACTTTTGAATGAAACATTATTCAAATATCCTTTTCAAAACAACCCTCACATCACTTTTTGGACCTTTACTAATATTTACTTCCATACCCCTGGCCTTAGCCACGATACAAGCCTAATAAAGTCCACATAGATCAAAGATTGGTTGTTATCTTTCGAAGGTTTTAATTTAGAGGAAAATTTTGATTTGCTAACAGGGTTGTTCTAAAAAAAATTATAAAAAAAAGGATTGAAAAGTGTGTTCAGAGATTTTCTTTTAAACACCGGGGCAATTTATGTTTGGTTGACATGTTTTCAAAGCTCCAAAATTAGCACAGGCAATCAAGCAATCTGTTTAAATTTGGGTTGTCCCCTTTCAATTCATTCTTCATGAAATTCCTTTTTTGCTCATACAGTATCCTCCGCTCTAAGCCTAAACCTTGACCAACCTTACATAGTCCATCTTTATCAATCCCAAACCTAAACTGGGGCAGTCACTTTGTTTGCGATTCATATATTCCCATCATTCGTTTTGATTTGGGGCATTTATTTACATTGAAGATTGTAATCACATTAGGGGCAACTTGTAAAGACCTCATCATTTTTTTTAATCTCCTCATTTGGGAAAAGTCAAACATACTTTTGCACCCTAAGACCATCCTATCTCTCATACTAAGGCAAATTTTTGAAGTCCTCATCATTTTCTTCATACCATCAATAACTAGGGAAAACCCAAACACATTTTGTGCTTGAGACCAATTCAAATTGGGGCAACTACCTAGTTAATCTTCATCACCTCATCCAAGCCTGCGGTTCTTACCAAAAACCTAGAAATTGGGTTGAAACACATGCATCGCTTGTCGGCCAGTTCATGTTGCCAGGCGGTTCTTCTCTAGAACAAAGAAATTCCACAGAATAATGAAGAGTCGTCTATCGTCTTTGAAGGCCCACCAGGCGGTTTCTGGAAAATTTCCAAAAACACGAATTTGCACAGAATTAACAAAACTTAAGCAGTTCATTCATCATACATCATGCAACCAATAACAATACAATTAAATTCACATAGTCCAACTCCCCTAACCTAGATTCCTTGCTTAAAATTGATGAGTCTAGAGCTCCTCTTTGATCACCAATGGCCTCCTTTGCTCTTCCACTGTTGAAACTCTTCCTTTCACTCACAAACTCAGTGTTTTGCTCTGAATTTTTCTCTTCTCACAGTGCTCAACAATGGTAGGTGCTTAAACTCTCTCTCTCACTCTTAATTGGACACTTTACTAAGGCTTAATTATGCTTAATGACCAAAAACGAAATTGTCATTAACAAGGGCTTAATTGCTATCATGATTCATTATTTGTGGTTTTCCCATCCCTCTTAGTTGCTCCTAAGGCAGCTAGGGTTTCTGGCCTTTCACATTCATGCCAAAAAGAAATTTGACAAAAAGAAAGTTATTTTGCGTAAGCCAAGATTCAAACACACAACCACACAATTATCAAAGTCAATGCACAACCAATTCATGTTTCGTGATAATTCCTATAAATCTAGGATTATATTATCACTCATCATGATCCAACATATTATCAAAATAAAACATAATTAAAATAACACACAATTTGGCACACATAGGACTTGAATCCAAGTCCTCTCACACAACCAAGTACTCTTCAGAAGTGGATTCACACCAAAATTGTTGTTGGAGCTAGGGTTGCTTGCTACCATGATGAAATTAAACTTTCCTTCCCTGCTATGTGGACCCCAATGCACCACCTTCTATTTATCTTCCCATGCTCAATATATTAATTGAAGCAGTGGTGACTATTTTCTTTTCATTCCTTGTAGTGTCTGCGATCTATGTGTGGTGCCAATGCTTTATCAAATGATGTCACTTTATCTTATTAATACCACTTTTTAACGACAAAAATGGACTTAAATAATGGTATATAGTAAAACAACATGAGTGAGCTTTACTAAAGACATGAAAGAAATAATATAATGGGTTTTTCGCAACTCTAGAGTTCACTGATTTCTTATTTCAGTGGAGAACGAAAAGGATGGTGTTTATTATTTGAATACTTATTTCATTTAACAGGTTGCCCATCAGCGCACATAATATTCCTTAATATTGAACATCAGCAATCTAAATTTTACAGGATAGTAGTTTGTTAGTTTCTAAATTCTAACTACAATCTTGATAGTGCAAGTTCATCTAACATACTCTCACTACTATAAGTAAATTGGTTTTAATGTGTTTATTCTTACAGTTGTTGAATCATTGTGATAGGTATCCAGACTAAGACAGATATGTACAATCCCTGTATGATCTTATTATGGCTATTGTTCTTTCACTTGAATAAGAATAGTAACAACAAACGTTTACAACTTTAAAGGTCTTTCGAGAGGACCCCCTTCTCTCCTAATCTCCCACACTCCAAAACAATTCAAAAACTCCCCACCAATCCTAAAACACAGACTATTTATATTAGTCTGTCTGTAGGAGGTTATAATTGCAAGAGGTTATAACTGCATCTCTGCTTTATTTCTCCTAGTGTAGACCTTGCCACTAAACCTATCAATACCCCTTCCATGAAGATTCACCTTGTCCTCAAGTTGAAATTCAAGGAACTCCTTGATGATGGTTGCTGTTGTTTCCCAACTATTTTCACTGTTTGGAAGATGTTGCCATTGGATTCAAACTTCCATGTCGCCCTGGCTATTAATTTGTGTATCCAACAGTGTTGTAGGGTAAACTTCTAATATCAACTCTTCCGTAAGCGTTGTGGGGAATGCCTGGACATGAGTGGCCGGTTGGATCGTGCGTTTGAGCAAGGATACATGAAAAACTGGGTGGATTTTGTTGTGATCAGGTAGAGCTAGCTTGTATGCAACCGTCCCCATGCGTTCGACAATTTGGAAAGGTCCGTAGAACCTAGGACTAAGCTTTTGATTTGGTCTGCATGCAAAAGATTTCAATCTATAAGGCTGCAGTTTAAGATAAACCCAATCACCTATTTGATACTCCACATCACGTCTATGTTTGTTAGCCTGCACCCGATTTTGCTCTTGAGCTTTGCATAGGTTCCTTTTCAACTCCTGTAATAGGTCATCACGTTCATGTTGGAGTTGATTAACACTTTCGATTTTAGATGGAATGGTGGTTCCCTTTAAAAGTAACAGAGGGTCTCGTTCATACAAAGCTTTGAAAGGAGACATTTTTGTAGAGGCACTATAATTTGTATTAAACCAAAATTCAGTCCATGGCAACCATTGTGGCCACTTCTGAGGTTGAGAACCTGTCATACAATGGAGGTAGGTCTCTAAATAGCGATTTACAACCTCTGTTTGGCAATCAGATTGGGGATGGTAAGTTGTACTGTATTTGGTGCCTGCGTGTCTAAACAATTCTCACCAAAAATTACTCAAGAATAATTTGTCTCGATCGGAAACTATGGTGGAAGGAAATCCATGTAGTTGGACAACTTCGTTAATGAATAATTGAGCTACCTCAACTGCTGTGAAAGGGTGAGCCAAGGCAAAGAAATGAGCATATTTGGTGAATCTGTCCATCACCACCAGAATAGTGTCTTTTCGCTGTACTTTGGGTAACCCTCCAATAAAGTCCATAGAGATGTCAGACCAAACTTGGGTGGGAATTGGTAATGGCTGTAAAAGTCCAGCAGGCGCTAACGTTTCTGTTTTGTTGCGTTGACATATCTCACATTGCATTACAAACTCCTTAATGTCTCTTCTCATCCCTTCCCAATAGACTACACCTGTTATCCTCTTAAAAGTGCGAAAGTACCCGCTGTGGCCCCCTAAAGGAGATTCATGCAGCTCCTTAATGAGGCAAGGTATGCGAGAATATTTCTTAGGTAGCACCAATTTCCCCTGATAGAATAATCTCCCTTTCCTTAACTCATAACCTTCTCGAGCTTTAGAATTCACCAACAATTCTTGGATTAAAGAAATCAACTTAACGTCCTGCTGAATTTCTTCCTCCCAAGTCTCCCATTCATCAGTTTGGAACATAGACACAGCACTAAAATACTCTCTTCTAGATAATGCATCAGCCACTTGATTCTCTTTGCCTGATCGGAAACGAATTTTGAAATCATACCCAATGAGTTTGGAAGCCATTTAAACTGTTCTTCTATCAATAACCTCTGCTTAGTGAGAAACTTTAAACTTTTATGGTCTATAATGATAATAAAATGGCTACCCATTAGGTAGTGTTTCCATTTTTGGACTGCTTGAACTATTGCCATCAACTCCCTTTCATACACAGACTTCCGTTGACCTCTGTCTGACAAAGCTTGGCTCCAAAAAGCAAGGGGTCTACCCTCTTGTAACAACACAACCCCCAAACCTTTGCTAGAGACATTTGTCTCCAAGGTGAAGGATTTAGAAAAATCTGGTACTGCCAATACGGGCAATTGGGAAACTGCACCTTTAAGACTGTTAAACGCCTATTGAGCTGTTGCAGACCATAGAAATCCCTCCTTAGTCAATAATTGTGTAAGAGGTTTGGTAATCTTACCATACCCTTGCACAAATCTTCTGTAATAGCTGGTTGACCCCAAAAATCCTCTCAAAGCCTTAACATCCTTAGGAACAAGCCAATTCCACATAGCTTCAGCCTTCTTTGGATTTGCAGCCACACCTTCCTTGGAAATTATATGGCCTAGATATTCCAAACTCAGTTGTCCAAAACTGCACTTCTTTTGGTTGAGTTTCAATTTATGCTGTTGTAATACTTGTAGGATTTCCTATAAATGTTCCACATGCTTGTCCATAGTAGGGCTGTATATCAAAATGTCATCAAAGAAGACGAGCACAAACTTCCTTAAAAGTGGTTTAAGGATATGGTTCATCAAGGACTAAAAGGTGGCTGGAGCGTTAGTTAAACCAAAGGGCATGACTAGAAACTCATAATGGCCACCATGAGTGCGAAAGGTCGTCTTCTCAATGTCACCTTTTCGCATGAGAATCTGATGATATCCGGATTTTAAATCCAATTTGGAGAAAGTAGTTGCCCCAGCCAATTCATCTAGCAATTCTTCTATAACAGGAATAGGGAATTTTTTGGAATAGTTATTTTATTGAGAGCCCTATAGTCCACACAAAACCTCCACCCTCCATCTTTCTTTTTGACCAATATGATTGGGCTTGAATAAGGACTGATACTGGGCCTGATGATTCCAGCTTGCAACATCTCTTGCACCAGTCTCTCGATCTCATTCTTTTGGTGGTGCGAGTACTTGTAGGGCCTGAGGTTAGGAATAGAACCACCTTCTTGAATATGGATGGCATGATCATAGGTGTGGTTAAGAGGTAGGCCAATTGGATCATGGAAAACTTCTTGATTCCCTTTCAATATTTCCACTATTTCTGTAGGAACCTTGATGCCTGATGCCTCTTGGTCCTGGTCCCATGTAATGAAATAACATGCTTCTTCATTTTTCAAATCATGCAACATGGATTTGAAGGAAGATTCTGATTTAGACAGTGTGGGATCACCCACAAAAAGTTTCTCCTTCTCACCCTTACCAATTGTCAACCTCAAATTCCTGAAATCAGCTCGCACCTCGCCAAGAGATGCTAACCATTCCAGTCCTTAAACCAGATCAGCACCACCTACTGTGAAAATAAAAAAAAAATCTTGTTGAATTTTCAGGCCCTTAAAATCCAAAATGAACCCTATACACTTCCCTTGGCACTGTACCTTGTGCCCATCTCCCACCTGGACCACGTAAGGTCGAGTCTGCTCCTATTGTAATCCACATTTAGATATCAATTCGTGTGAAATGAAATTATGGGAAGCACCACAGTCTAATAAAACCACCACGTCCTCTTTCCCAATTGATCCCCACAGTTTCCAAGACTTCTTAGTAGTAAGGCCAGCCATGGTACACATTGATAATTGCAAGGTCTGGCCTCCGTCCTCCAATTCTTGTGCTTGATTGGAATTCCTGTCTGGCAAGTCGTCTAATCCTGATAATTCCTCTTCCGACATAAGCAACATGTGTAATTGTTTATTTCTGCACATATGGTTGGGGCCAGATTCTTCATCGCAACGAAAACATAACCCTCTTTTGATTTTATCTTGCAACTCTTCTTGGGTTAATTTTCGAAAAGGAGCCCCTCTTGGCCGCTGCATTCCCGAGGTACTGCTACATGTACTTGCAACTTCACTGCCCTCCCTTCTTCCTTTATTGGAGCCATCCAGAACTACTGAATTTCCTCCTTCTTTGGAATAACTTCTGGTTACTGAAAAAGGTTTGTAAGTGTTGTTGGTTTTGTTAACCACTGGTGGTATTATTTTTGCTATCACCCTTATCTTTTCTTCCACCATTTGGGCCTTCATCATTAACTCAGCCAGATTTGCAGGTTTATACAGTTTTACCTCTGCCTTGACCTCTTCCTTTAATCCATTCAAGAAAATACCGACCAAGTAATCTTGGTTAATTCCCTTCAAGAAACCGACATATTGTTCTTATTTCTCAATGTAATCCTCCACACAGCTTGTTTGTCTCAACCCAATCAGAATTTCAAAAGGGTTTTTTAACATATTCGGTTGGAATCTACGCACCACAGCTACCTTGAATGCATCCCACTTTGGATTGGGGTTGCATGTTTCCCACCATTGGAACCAATTCAATGCTTTTCCTTCTAAAGCAATCATAACAACCCTCATTTTTTCCTCATCACTGACTTCTTTTAATTTGAAATACCTTTCCAGCTTATTAATCCACCCATAAGCCTCTTCTTCAGCAAATACTGGAATATCCAGTTTTCTCCATGTGGAAGAGAACCCAGATTGCCCTATCACGTCCTCATCGTCCCCTATTTTTCCTTCATTGACCACAAAATTGTTATCAGAAGTTTTGTCCTTGACTGAAAGCTTTTCCACCACTACCGTAAGCCCCTTGATCATGTCTTCCAGTCTTTGAAACCGTTCATGTTGTTCATTTTCATTATTGCCCTGATCTTGAACTAAATCTTGAATCATCCTTTCCAGCCCATCAATTCTTGACTCCATTCTGGAATTCACCATGCCCTGTCCGTCCTACTCCACAGAACTAAGATCGTCGCTGTTGATACCAATTGATAGGTATCCAGACTAAGACAGATATGTACAATCCCTGTATGATCTTATTATGGCTATTGTTCTTTCACTTGAACAAGAGTAGTAACAACAAACGTTTACAACTTTAAAGGTCTTTCGAGAGGACCCCATTCTCTCCTAATCTCCCACACTCCAAAACAATTCAGAAACTCCCCACCAATCCTAAAACACAGACTATTTATATTAGTCTGTTTGCAGGAGGTTATAACTGTCTCTCTGCTTTATTTCTCCTAGTGTAGACCTTCCCACTAAACCTATCGCATTCCTTATTGGCTGCTGCTTTGAATAAGAGAATGTCAATCTGTACCTTTTTTTTCATTATTATATTTGTTGAGTTTGGATTTCGAAGTCAAAGACAATTTGACTTTTAATGCACACCTGTCACAAAATGAAAAAGGACAAAGAAAAATAAATAAAGGCCAGTATTATCATATGCCATCATTCAGTTGATGAATTTGAGGCATTTACTAGGATCTATTACCTTGGCTGATTCATTATATATTGTCTAGCAAAATGCATAGATTATCATTAGTGTGTTATCCTAAAAGACCATTTTTTGTCCTGTATGTGCTTTTCAATGATCCATCTGTGTGGTCATTCTAATTACTTACTATTGGCTTTTAATTTAGAGGCCTAGCTGGGGAAAGAAATTTAATCCCTTCGTCTCCCGTTCCGAATCAAGGTGATTATAAGGAGACTGCTGATATGACAGTCATTTGTCATTCAAACCCAGCATTGCTGAGTTCCACTGAAAGCTCTGATGGAGGTAATAAGAAGCCATATTTCATCCATTTAGTTTCATAACTCTTGTGAAGCAAAAAGGGATGATATCGTAAAATAACCCATTTTCATAACCTGTGTTTGGAATTTCAAAACATGTCGATTTTAATGTTGACTTTATTGGCAGTCCTATATTCTAGATGACAAATATAACTTCCGATGAAAGAGATTCTATAGGTTTGGTTTGGGGATCGATGAGAACTCGACATTGGTCTTAGAAGACTCTTCACACGAGACTGAATCTGTGGAATCAAAGCAAGACGAAGGTGTTGGGATATCTTTAACAGATGGGCACTGCAAAACACAGGAACATGAAGGAAGTGACCTGTTAACTGAAGTTGTAACTGATGATAATGACAGCAGCAGTAGCCACCATGGAAAAGAACAACTAGAGGAGGATGAGGAGAATGATGAAGTGTTTGGTAGTATATTTGCCTTTTCCGAAGAAGGTACTAAAGGTTGCAGTTATAGCTGCATCTATCCAAAAAAATTTGTCCTTTTTTTTCTGGTATCGTCCTATTATCATCTGCTAGAGTATTACCAATTAATTCATTAATTTCACGCTTTAGGTTGATTACAATAATCGAGGAATAAGTCACATCACCTATGAAGTCATCTCCTCATCTCTGGTGGCTGGAATCATAGTTAGGAAATATAAAATCAATGTAAATATTGTGAATAAGAAATGGCAAATGACCACCAATTTAGTTTATTTGCTGCTGATTTGTGCAGTCTCGGTGAGACTCTCACACTTACATTCTAAAAATGGAATTCAAGTATTCATGGGCTTCCTAACTGATTCCTAGAATGTGGAAAGTTATGGAGTATATAAGGGGTAGATGTGTTAATTTGGCCCAATCCACAGGGTTTGGCCCTGGCCCATGTGGGCTAGGGCCAAAAAAGTCCACATTGAAAAGAAGCCCCCAACAAAGAAGCCCACAGAGCCAAAAACCCTACAAAAGCCCTGTGGGCCAGGGCCAACCCATGGGCTTTCATCTTTCACACGAAAAATATATTATTTTTTAAAATATATTACTATCTATGGGACAGGCCCAACGACCCGAATAGGTCTAACGACTCGGACATGCCCTATGACCTCGACAAGAACGACGACTCGAACGGGCCCGATGATCCAAATAGGCTCGACGACCCGGACAGGCTCGATGACCTGGACGGGCCTAATGACCCGGACAGGACCGACGAACCTGACAGGCCCTATGACCCAAACAAGCCCGACGACCCGAACGGGCCCGACGACTCGTATGGACCCGACGACCCAGACGAGTCCTACAACCCATATGGGCCTGACGACCCAGATGGGACCGATGACACAAACATGCCCGATAACCCAGACGGGCCGAACGAGCCAGATGGGCCTAACGACCAAGACAGGCCATACGACCTAGACGAGCCCGACAACCCGGACAGGCCCAACAACCCGGACGAGACAAACGATATGAACAGGCCCGACGATCCGAACGGGCCCAATAATCCAGAAAGGCCCAACGACCCGAACGGGCCTGGCGACCCGAACGGGCCCGGTGACCCGAACGGGCCCGACGACCCGAACGGGCCCGACGACCTAGACGGGCCCGAGGACCCGAACGGACCCGAGGACCCGGACAGGACCAACGACTCGATCGGGCCCAACGACCCAGACAGGCCCGATGATCCAGACATGCCCAATGACTCGAACGGGTCGTCAGGCCCATCCGAGTTGTCGAGCGCGTTCGGGTCGTTAGGCTTGTTCAGGTCGTCAGGCTCGTTCAGATCGTCAGACCTGTTCGGGTCGTCTGACACGTCTGGGTCGTCGGGCCCATCTGGGTCGTCGGGCCTGTTCGGGTCGTCGGGCTCATCTGGGTCGTCGGGGCTGTTCTGGTCGTCGGGCACGTTCGGGTCATCTGGCACGTCTTGGTTATCGGGCCTGTCTGGTTCGTCGTGCCCGTTCGGGTCGTCTGGCACGTCTGGGTCGTCTGGCCCGTTTGGCCCGTTGGGCTCGTTGGGCCCGTTCGGGTCGTCGGGCCCATTTGGATCGTCGGGTCCATACGAGTCGTCAGGCCCGTTCAGGTCGTTGGGCATGTCTGGATCATTGGGCCTGTCTGGATCGTTGGGCCCGTTCGGGTCGTCGGCCCGTTCAGATCGTTGGGCTCGTCTGGGACGTAGGCCCATCTAGCTCGTCTGGCCCATCCAGATTTTCGGGCCCGTTTGGGTCGTCGGGCCCGTCCGTGTTGGCTGGCATGTTCAGGTTGTCATGCCCGTCTTGGTCGTCGGGCCCATCTTGGTCGTCTGGCCCGTTCGGGTTTTCGGGCCCATCCATGTTGTCTGCCATGTCCAGGTTATCCGGCCCGTCCTAGTCGTCGGGCTAATCTTGCTCGTCGGGTCTGTCCTTGTCATCGGGCCCGTCCTGGTCATTGGGCTCGTCCGGGTCGTCGAGCCCGCTCGGGTCATCGGGCCCGTTCGGGTCGCTTAACTTAATCTTTGACTCTAGCTTAATGTAGTATTATTTGGGGGGCTAACCCACCTTAACCCTAGCCCTAACCCACTAAAGAGGGGGCTTTGGGGGCTGGGGCTTTTTTTTGGCCCCCTCATTTGGGGGCCCCCTAAAAGGGAGCTTTATGAAGAGTGGGCCAGGGCTGGCCCATGGGCTAGGGGGCCAAATTGACACCTCTAATAAGGGGTATTTTAATTTTGAAAATATGATATACTTTGCAACGGTTCTTAACCGGAAAAAATGTTATATTTTGTGACAGTTTTTAACCATTAAAAATATGATGCATTTTGTAGTGATTTTTAAGCGTCAAAATATAATAAAATATAATCAAATTAAAATATATTTTGTAGTTATTTTTAATGGTTAGTTTTTTTTTTTTACAACAATACTAGCAGTTAAAATATTTTTGCTACAAATTGTTTTTGATAGGTGTAATTTTGATGGTCTTTTAAACCGTTAGAAATGTTATTTGTGATAGTTTTTAATCGTTAAAAATTGTAATTTTAACCTTCACAAATATCAATTTTTTGTAGAGACTCATAATTTATTAATTTTTTTAAAATAGAATAATATTGTCATTTTAATTTAAAATCAAATTTATTATTTACATAAATTTAAAAGTAGTTGGTTCTTTATATATGTAACACCACATTTAATTTATAATCATGATTAAAGGAAGTGTCACATAGGATAATACAGAAACACAGTCCTGGAGTTTAAACACTACTCCATACAATAACCAAGCCACACAACTATGTCACAACTAAACCAGATACAATGTTCATCAGTAATCAAAATAGGAAATTAAAAGATAGACTATTACATGGGTCATAGCCCAAAAAAAGAAAGTCCAAAGTAATAGAATCCAGCCCAAAAGTCATGGAATTACGTCCCGACCATTGAAGCACGACCAGGAAGTCTCATCTAGAGACTCGTGGATTTACGTACTGACAAAATACCAATCACATTCCAAGCAAACAAATAATATTGATCATGCATTTAACACCTCACGCCATCCTTTGTAACCCATCCTCATTCATATTCCATGTTGATTTCATACCATCCCATTCTTCCCAATTCGGGGATATAGAACTTCACCTCATACCAATATCATGCCATCAATGTAACATTATTGTTCATACCGAATTCATGACCACATATATAACCAACCATTTCATTGAAATCGCATGCCAAGATTTATCCAAGTTCATCATTCACAATCCATGAAACACATCATTCATGCAAATTCATTCATCTTATATTTTATAAATGCATACCAAGACATACATATATCACAAAATAGCATTCATCCCAAATAAATGAGTGCCAACATTTAAGTACCTGCAATTCCATACAATAAAGCACAACCCACAACCATAATTCTTACACCAAAATTCCTAAGAAAATTTATTATCAATAAACCAAAATCACTGCAGTAATGCGTGACACATTTCTCAAGCTACATACATCTAATTGACGATCCAACCGGTCAAACCATAAAATAGCATGTTATGAACCAAATGTCAAAATTTGAGCTCAATACAACGGTTAATGAGTCGGGAAAGTCAATTTTACTAAAACTGCGCATATTAGAAAAATACACAGTCGCCCAGCGAACAAGTAAACTTGCCCAGCGACTGCGCGACGCATCAGAATACGAGAAATAACGTCAAATATCACAGTTTCATGAATATTTGAAACCCTAACTCCGAAATATACCAAAAACTAGCGTTTTCCCCAATCTTTTCTCATATTTCACAAAACATTAATTGCATAAAATAGAAATAACGTAAAACCCTAGCTTCCCTTACCTAGAAATAAGCTAGTGGAACGTTCCGACACTTAAGCGAATGAGCACTACAGCTCTAGGAGCAGGTTTAAGAGCTGAAAATCTCAATACAGAGGGAGCACGAGATTATTACGAGGAACCCTAACGACAAGCACAAAGATTAAACTAAAGGGGAATAGTATGCATCGAAAGTAACTTACGTGAGCGGAAGAAAGAGGTTGAACTTAGTTGAACTTGGATATATCCCAAACCCTAACACAGTGTTCTGTTGAGAAAGAGAGAGTGTGAGGGAATTGTGTTTGCAAGAATGCAACAATGAGAGGGGGTTTGGCTACCTTAGGGGCCTTGGACACCCTATGGGTCAGACCTTAGGCCCATTAGATTAGGGGCAGCCCTTTAAAATTATGGCAGAATAAAAAAAAAAAGAGGGTTTTACGTTTTCCCCAACAACAAAAATTTTCGTCCTCGAAAATTCACCGATGGGATAGGAAGAAAACTATGTTTTCCTCATGCCCTCCGACACCACCGCCTAGACATGATAGGTTTGATGACTCCAACACCTATAGCTACTGGAAACTTTGCCTTTGTGCTATGCGATATGTGTTCAACAATGTAGATTGGTTTAGTCACTACACTCGAACTAACTTCCAACTTGCAACCTTAACACTAGAATTCTCCTTTATACCTGTCCAACTAACTTGTATCTGATATACTAACTCATCCACCATATGCGCTCCACTACCTCTCAGATCATTGTAAGTCTCAAACTAAAGCATGTTCGTTATCAGTTCCCATCACCTTGTTCACTCCTTTATACATCACTCCACTAACTTGATCACGATTGAGTTCTAGCCTACTGCCTCACCATCAACAATCTTGACCACTTTTATGCATAACGACACTCATTACATCTTGCCTCCTTTACTGACTTCCACCAATGGTAACAAGGTCCACAACCAAGTCATTCCATTTCCAAATTAAACTTTCCCCTGTTACAACTACCAAATTCATTTCGGCATCTCACCTTCATTTCTGATCTACTAACTTGTAACCATCCTTCCCCAAAAGCTTTAGAACCATGTCTTTCCTCGACTTGAAATTTCTAGTGTGATTTATACCTATCAACTCTAAGATACTTCTCAAACTAGGATTTTTTTTTTAATTGCTTTTTTCCCCAACCTTGTTGAGAGACTCACTAGTTCTAGTCAGATGACTAGACCAATGAAATCTCTTCACATCTTCTCCTCCTAACTCAAACACTTACTTCTCCACCAACTCCTTACTCTCACCTCGTCAAACCCCGATCTTGAGTTCCCTTATTTGGCTAAGCACCTACCCCTTCTTCCGTACTTTCAGGTTGGTACCCTAACTTGAAATTATAACTCAAACCATCTCCTACTTCTCTTGCCCATCGTTCTCTGAGTAACTCCATAAATTCAAACTTTAAATGATCACTGAACATCCTTACTTAATACTCATAAGAACGACACTTTCACTATTTATGAAGAACTGGTTGTCATAGAAATCACTAGGTCATGAGTAAGATAGTTCTTTTCACGCACCTCTTACCCTTCACAGGTATCACTTCCCACCATCCCATTGCGCCACTCTGATCAACTCACAAGTCACTCCTTCGTTCACTCAAAATGATGCTCCTTTCATATCTACCGTGACAAGGAGGCAATCATCGTTGAGAAACCTTCCTCCAAAACCTCTATGGAACTTGCAAAACCCTCTGTACTCACCCTTTTATAGTCTTAACGTCCCATTTTCTCAACATTGTATCCACCCTTTTAAAACCACATATCCTACTCACTCCAACCTCTGCCAATACCCTCCTTGCACATTCTAAAGACTATGTTCGCACTTGGAAACTCGCCGCTAAGCCTTGATCATGCCGTTACCCTATTTGAAATTTCTTACCTTCATCATGTTTCCACTCTTTACAACCATAGGCCCCAAAAAGCCAATCTTCCATTATCCAACGTTTACCCTTGAGCAGTCTATCCTACCACTATCTCTTCTCTAAGCTTCACCAAACTTGCAGTCATCCTTATGGTTATACTTAGTATAAGCCACTACTTCTCCAACATCTCATCCACTTCCGTATTTACTTCAAATTCACAGTAGTAACCATTCCATTAGGAACTATTGTCACAGGTTCTTCCTCAGACACCAACGCAAAAGTGAACTCCACCACACCAAGGTCAAAACTCTAGTACTTGTTTCGGAACACGTCTATAATCCGGCTCTTAGTCCCAATATCACTTTGTAAGGTGCATCTCTGGAGGAGATTATTCGTGCTAACCACTTTAGCATCAACCATCGGAGAGACCATGTCAACCACTCAAAACTTTTCTTTCCACTCCTTCCATCATTGTGCTCAGACATCAGTTGGGTTGCCCTTACATACGAGAATAACATTTAAAGGTGTGCCCCTCCTTCCTTCTGGTACGTGAAATCTTCCACTTTATACCCAAGGTCAAATGTCCTACTCATGGGAACTACTTTTCCTTGAAACATCCCACTATTAGTTTGAAAAGAGACATCCTCACCTGCTGACTATTAATCCTAATATGAATCTCTTATGCCACTTCTTCCCTAACCATAAATTGTTCTTTCCCCCACTTAGGAACGTCATCTTTCCTGACTGATCAGTGAACCCTTATCCATCTCAGCCTCTCACTAGAGGTTTGCCATCTTTTCGCACTTCATGGTCTCCTCCTTTCTTAGCTTTCCGGTTGCCAAGCAATCTCTCCACTTTTTGCAATCTAAAATTTGCCAATTGTTCCTCTTCCACTACTCCAAGAAGCACTAGGTGTGACCATATGACTATATTCAATGACACTTATCCTAACACTGTATGCATTTGCATGCTCTAAACTTTAACATTATCGGGATGTAGAATCAGGTTGACTTTCCTTAAACGATGTGGCACTTCCATGCACTGATACCTTTCAGTGCTCTAAATCTTTGAATTCAACTTCTTTTAGAAAATTTGTAGTATTTGTTTCTGAGAGTCTATCCTTAAAGTTCCCTCTAACCAAACGTTATTTTGTGAACTCTAGCATCTTCTTCGGGTGTCTTTGCTGTGTAGTGTTGATGAAGTATGATGAGTGATCAAGTCATCAAAATAGTGAAAGAAAATCAAATAATGAACATGTAAAACAAGAACATAATATATATCAAACCAAGTGTAGTACAGAGAGTTTAGAAGTTACATCTAATCCCAACTGAGGAAGAAGCTAGTTGTTCACAATGATGTATACAACAAGAATATGTAGTAATTTTCCTTCTTCCATAGCTTACGAAATATATACAATATAAACCTAAGCTAACTATGATGTTTCTGTCTCTAAAATGATTTAAAATTGAGGCATGCTTTGCATTTATAGGATTTTGAGTCTGCTCTAGCTCCAATCCAAGTAGGTCAGCCATGGGGGTTTCCATCATGAATGGGTTTGTTTCCAAGCTTGGGTAGTCATCTTAGTGATCAACTATGGAGCTTTCCATCCCATGAGTTTTTCTCTTGATGCTTAGCTGCCATTCTAAAGCTCAAGGTTTCCTTGTAGTGAAAATTTCCTTAAAATGTGGCTTATAAAATTTTAATTTTAATTAATTGATTGATATTTATAATTAATTGATATTTATAAAATGTGGCTTATAAACAATAAGAAAGGGGTCCCCATACCCACTTTCTTATTGTTTCAATTTTAATTAATTGATATTTAAAAAATAATACCAAATTACGATAAAGGAAACACAATATTATCATATATCCAATATTAAATAGAGGTTTGTTTTTTCAATATCAAATACTTAGAAATAAATTATACTTGTTATATTTCAATTGTATACATTTCAAATTAGAATATCAAATAAATTTTCATGAGAATTGTACATACCCAGTCCAACAAATGTGTAAGTGATGTGGCCCAATAAGACACATTTAGCTTCATTGACCTAAAGTGGTTTAAAGATATTCTGAAATATATTTGTTGGTGCAAATATTCATATATTAAAATTATATGTGACTAAATCTCGGCAGTTTGATTACATCCTTATATTCTTTAATACAATATATTTACAGAATATTCAGTATATCAGGTAAGGGGTCACATTATTATTATTGTTATTATTTATTTCAGGTAAATTGTTTATTTTATTGATATTGAATAATATTATATTACCTGTTTTATCATATGGATCAAAGGCCCAAAAAACCATATAAATACACATAGTATTTCACTAAGAAATACATGATTCTCGTACTTATTCTTTATTCTCTCTTACTTTAAAATATCCAAACTCTCTTACTCAATTGAGCGTTAGAGAGTCTTTTAGAGGTATATCTTCCCCCTTTGAAGCAATCGGGGATTGGATTCCAGTCATTAGGAGAATTCAAGTCACCACTTGGATCTTGCCATCTGTACAAAGGTCCATGCTCCCAATCCCAATAAAAACATTTGACGCCAAACATGAGGCCCAGGTAAAACTTTATCATGCTTCCACATTTTATATCATCCTCTCACATAGCCGTGATCATGTTGGTATTCCCAATAATGTGACAATATATCATTATTTAAATTATAGTTTGGGATATTTTGTGATGAATTTTCTTTTAAGATTATTTGGTTTCTTACGAAAAATCAAGTTGAAGGCTTCTTGTATGCATAGAAAAAGTTGTTAATACCCTCAAAAATATTATTTTATAAAAGAAAATATTGAAACGCCTTTGAAATGCATCCAAAAATTAATTTTATTAACTTTATAAAAAAGAAAATATTGAAATGCCTCCGAAAATTAATTTTATTAATTTTACAAAAGAAAATATTGAAATGACTTTGAGAGGCATTATTTGACACTTCATCTAACTTCTAAGTTAATATTTCATTATGAAATAAAATATTCAAAGTTTGTGATTACCAATAGCATGGAAACAATATTTCCTTTGCTTTTCACTTTTATTAACACGTGCCGGAGCTTTTCTGGTACATGGAAAGCAAGAAAAAAGAAAATTCGGAATGTTATTCATTTGTAAGTTGCATTCTCTCTCCTACCCATGTTGCTTTCTCGGATCCCAAATTCCGGGCTAAGTCGTGATCCATGCATTTTCAAATGAGTTCGTGGTCCCACGCATAAAAAAGTAAGTATTCTCGTGAGTCCCACTTGTTGCATGTAAGTAAGCTCACCTATGGTTCTTGAATGTACAATCACGGTGCAAAGCTAAACAAAAGTGGAAAATTTTCATATTTTATAACAACCTGGAAAGTGATATCTGAGAGATGCAAGTGATAACAACCTAAAAAGTTCACATCTTCAACTTCTATTGATGAAGATGGATATCCATGCTATAGAAGACTTGATAATGGTAGATTTGTTGAGAAGAATGGAATTAAGCTGGACAATAGAAGTGTTGTTCCTTACAATCCACCACTTCTAATGAGGTATCAAGCTCACGTGAATACAGAGTATTGCAACAAGACCAATTCAATAAAATATTTGTTCAAATATGTCAACAAGGGTCCTGACAGAGCTACTCTTAAAATAAGCAACAACTCTGCACAATGTGACAAAGAAACCATTATTGATGAGATCAAGAGGTATTATGATTGTAGGTATCTATCACCATGTGAAGCAGCTTGGCGAATATTTGCTTTTGACATCCATCACAGATGGCCTCCTGTTCAGAGATTGACATTCCATCTTCCTGGACAACAATCAACTTTGTTTAAAGATAATGATGATATTAATGTGATTTGCAACAGGTACGAAAATGCTAACACAATGTTTCTAGCTTGGTTTGAGGCTAACAAAGTTTATACAGAAGGAAAAGAATTGACTTATTCTGAATTTCCAAGCAAATTTGTGTGGTTTGCTAAAGAAAAAGAATGGAAACCAAGGAAGAAAGGCTACAACATTGGTAGACTTACTTATATTCCTCCGGGCTCTGG
>Ga0214543_1006276_pt1 | contig 21253 bp, 13 predicted proteins | sample CNSS2metaG_FD_160094 | JGI IMG/M metagenome (GOLD analysis project Ga0214543, IMG submission 160094) | Root nodule microbial communities from cowpea collected in UCLA plant growth center, Los Angeles, California, USA - CNSS2 | ecosystem: Host-associated > Plants > Roots > Nodule | place: USA...
ATAACTTCTTCCTTCATCTCTATATATATAAGCAAGCCATGTGCTTATTTAGATTTTTCTTTCAAAACCATCATTACCCACATTAATGAAGAGATAATCCTTATCTCTTCATCTTTTTTTTTTTTTCTTTTCTTCTTATCTTTTTATCTCTTCTTCTTCTTTTTTTTTCTATATTTTTTTTACACACACCTATTTAATAAAATTTATATTAATATTTTTTACCTAATATTTATATATATATATACATATATATATATATATATATATATATTTTATTAGTTTTGTTTTCTTCTTATTGTTATTCTTAATAAGTAAAAACTACATCATGATAAAATATATTTTTAATATTTAAACTACATCATAATAAAATACGAAACATTAGAAAAATAGAAAATTTTCTAAGTGTTTTATTTAAAATAAATAATATAGTTTATTAAAAATAGGGATGTTACACCACGTGACATTCAATGCCACGTGTCAATTATCAAATGTCATTGTGTTGATTTCGATTTAGTTCCCATATATGTCTTTTTGTTTCAATTTAGTACCTAGGTATGTGTATCTGATTCTATTTTGTCCCAATTTTTTTAATAATTAAAATATTTTTGTAATCCATTTTTTATAAGATTAAAAATAATTAAGTACAGATATTTTTACAAAATTAAGTACTAATATTTATATTGTTTCTCTCAATTTCAGACCAAATTTATTATTTGTATAAATGTTATACTAATATATTTTATTAAAATTGACTTTTTAACATATTACTTTATTAATTACTTTTTTATTAAGTACTCATGTTTTGCTAATTTTCATTTTTTTTTCAAAATAGAACAATATTGTCTCTTACTAATTTTAAACCAAAATTTCTACTGGTATGAATGTTATACTAATTTTTTTTATTAAAAATGACTTAATAAAATGACTTTTACCACTAAATTTTATTATAAATATCAAATACTTAATTTTTGTAAAAATTTTATACTTAATTACTTTTAATTTTATAAAAAATGAATTTTAATTATTAAAAAAATATTAGGTCAAAATTGAATCAGATACACATAAGTAGGTACTAAATTGAAACAAAAAAACATATATGGGGACTAAATCGAAATCAACACAATGACATCTCATAGTGATACTGACACGTGGCACTAACAATGACATGTGTCACACATAGGGACTTGACACGTGACATTTTTATTTTTATTTTCTCAAAAAATTAAAAGAATTAATTTTTTTTCAAAAAAAAAAAACCACAGACTGACACGTGGCACGTTGACTAACGGTGTTAGTCAACTTTGTCTGAAAGGGACATAATTGAAGCACTTTTTTAAAAGTTGGGATGCAATTGACACTTTTTTAAAACTGTGTACCTATTTGACATACCAGCCCCAAACTAGGTACTATACATGTAATTATACCTAAAACTTTCTAAGATTTGTGTCCTTAGGGATAAAACGATTGAATTTAGTAGAATTTTGGTCAGGTCCAACTCGGTTGAGTTTCAACATGAGATCAACTCGGTTGACTTTTAGTTGTGGGCGACTCAGCCGAATTTTGACCAGGACCGACTTGGTCAAATTTGGCCGAATTTTGGTTGGGGCTGACTTGGCCAAATTCGAACGAATTTCAGTCGGGGCCGTCTCGGTCGAATATGTCTAAATTTCGGTCAAGACTGACTCGTTAAAATTTGGTTTTATACAATCAAATTTTTGCCAGGGACAACGTGGTCTAAATTTCGGTCGAATACGACCAAATTTGGGCATGATTAACTTGACTAGATTCAGCTGAATTTAGGTCAAGGTCGACGTAACCTAATACGGCCAAATTTTGGCCACATGCGACTCTGCTAAATATGGCCAAATTTTGGCCATAGCCGACTTTATTGAATTGGCCGAATTTCGACCAAAGCTGACTAGGCTGAATACAACTAAAATTTTGTCACGACTAACTCGTTTGAAAACAGATAAATTCTGTTCAGGGTTGACTCAATCGAATATGGTCAAATTTGGGTCAGGGCCTATTCTGTCAAATTTTGGTCAAGGTTGGCTGAACTCAATCTGTCGGTCGGAAACGAATTGATTAAATATGGCAAACTTTTAGTGACTATCATTTAGGGTGAATATGGTCAAATTTCCTCTAGGGTGACACGACTGAACACGGCTAAATTTGAGTCAAAGCCGAAGCAACCGAATTTTGACCAAAGCCAACTCGTCTATATTCGACCGAATTTTAGGTAAGGACGACTCGGCTGAATACGTCAAAATTATTGCACAGGGTTGACTCAGTCGAATATGACAAAATTAGGGTCTAGGTCGACTCGACCAAATATTAGTCGGGGACGACTCGACTAAAGTCAACCAAATTTGGGTCAAAGATGTCTCAGCTTAATAGCACTTAATTCAGTCGCGACCGTGAATATTGTCAAATTTGGGCCAAGGTCGACTCAAACAAATTTTGGTCAAGGTTGACTCGACTGAGTTCGTCAGTTGGAGTCGACTCAGCTGAATATGGCCAAATTTTCATGACAGTCGACTCGACTGAATACGGTCAAATTTCGTCCAAGTCTAACTCGGCCGAATACGACTAAATTTGGGTCATGGCCGACACGGCCAAATTTTGTCCAAGGCCAACTCTTCTGAGTTAGGATGAATTTCAGCTACGACCGACTTGGTTGAATACGACCAAATTTCAGTTGCGATTGACTCAATCGAAACGGCCAAATATTGTCCAGGGATGACTCGGTCGAATACGGCCAAATTTGGGCCTAGGCCGACTGGACCAAATTTTGGTTGGGGCTGACTCGATTGAATTCGACCAAATTTCAGTTAAGGCCGATGTGGGTGAATACGATCAAATTCTGATCGCGATCGACTTGTCTGAACACAACCAAATTTTTTGGGCTAGGGCCGACTCAGTCAAATTTGACCAAGGCTGACTCGACTAAATTCAACCAAATTTCAATTAGGGCCAACGCGGGTGAATATGACTAAATTTCGGTCACGACCGAATTTTTTGAGTTCGACCAAACTTTTTGTGCTTAAGCCGACTCGGTCAAATTTTGATCGGGGTTGACTCTACTGAATTCGGCTGAATAAGGTCAAATTTCGTGCAAGATCGACTCCGACGAATACGACCAAGTTTGGGTTGTGTCTACTCTGCCGAATACGAGCAAATTTGGGCTAATCCATCTTGACCTTTTGTCTAATCGAACTAAAATTTTATATTACAAATTTGGATTGGATTTTTTTTATTATCCATATATGAGAATCTGGATTTAGAGAATGAATTTCCAATCTATAAAATATATAAAATGTAGATCAAATTAAAATTCAGTTCTAATAAAATAAATTCTAAATGAATATAATTTTTAATAAAATGAATCTTAAATAGATTGGATCACAACAAAAGTGAATCAGATCAAAAAATTGGATTTTTGGCCCGTCCCTACGTTCAACTCCTTAGGAATATTAGAGAAATGATGGGAAACTTTAGCAACCATTTTGCTATTTAGTTGTTAAATGGAAATTAAAAAATCATTTTCAAATATATAATCTCTATTTTGTTTGGAAATTTTAGGGTAAAGGGTAACGTAATTATGATTGTATTAAGGGAAGTCTTATATTTAAGATATGTTTGGGAAACATTTCCAACAAAAAAAAAAGAAAAAGGAAAATTACTTTTTTATAGACAAAGTGATATATATAACTTATGCATGAACTAAAAAATAAATTTGAATAAATTAATTAAAATAATTTTATAAATTAATTTATTCATAAACTAATTTTAGCTTATGAATAAACTCCTTTTTTGTAAAAAGCAGTTAGGAAATACTTTATTTAAACAATTTTATTGTATTAATATTTTGAACCACTCACTAAAAATATTATGTATATTATGACCATTTTATTGTGGTATTTGTTTAATGTTATTGTTGTGGTCTTAATATTTTGAATCTTTGTCTTTGAAGAGGAATGTAAAAATTTTTGTTGAGATTCTGAAAATATATGTTGTCATTACAACTCCACTCTGATGGAGAACTTCCTCAAAGGTTACTGGAGCCACCAGGAGATTATCATCTTTTGAAAATATCTGCCCTCAACCTGATCCAGTTATTCTTTTTAGCAGCAAGATTTAAGGGATCAAGAATATGATTACTGTGCTGTTGTAGGGTAATGCAACTATGAATTGTTCATACCAAGACAAGGTCAATTAATACTATATTGAGAACATTCTGAGCTATTCATTAATTAATTTTTTTCAATTTTATATAGATAGAGACCTTGGAAAGGAAACATTATTGTCTTTCTCTTTGTTTTTTTTTTTTCTTCAATTTTGAACAGTTTTGTAGAACAAAAAGTGAATATTGTAAAGTAAGAATGTAACATAAGTATGTTGTCATGGAAATGGCTAGGGAAGAGAGAGAGAAAGTTTTAGTCGTACAGTGAGACTGATGTTAAAGGATTGCTTTTTGACCAAGAGAAGTTGATGTTAAAACTGTGTGATAATTCTACGTACAATCATTATGGTGACCCATTCCTAATGATTTCAAAGGACCATAGTAAGAGATAACTTTGGTATGTAGAAGTGAATTATTTTCAGGCAATTCTGTAAACACCATTGTAGAAGTCTTAAATTCCTTCACGTTTTCTTTTATCCTACATCTTCTACACTATTGATACTCAAAGAGTGTAATGTCACTGTAATTTTTTTTTACAAGGCTTAAATATTTGGTCATTATTTTGGTTGTTTATTCAATTTGATCATCATTTTTGTTTTACATTCAATTAAATCCTTATTTTCATCAAATTTGGATTAATTTGGTCCGTCATTTTGACTAACGGTATTTAAATAGTTAACGTTTTTGAACAGTGCATGTCACGTGTTAGTTTCGGTTAAAAAAATTTAAAAATCATAAGCTGACATGTGACATGCACTATTCAAAAACATTAATTATTTAAACATTATTAGTAAAAAGGACTAAATTGAGCAAAATTTAATGAAAATGAAAATATAATTGAAAGCAACACAAAAATAATGACTAAATTGAATAAACACAACGAAAATATGGATAAATGTGTATTTAAACCTTTTTATAAAGAATTTTATACAGTTCACTTTTACACAAATTTTATAATATATGTTTTGTGCAAGTTGAAACTTATTGAATAATGATATTTTGACCCACTTTTTTTTATCTACTTTTAACTTACCACTTCAATTACTCTTCAACTATCTATTTTTATTTTTGTAGTAGCGTGATATGATACTATAATGATGATTGGAATGATGAGTTAAAAGTAGGTTAAAAAAAATTGATCAAACTATTATTATCCGAAACTAAACTTATTTAATATTCTATAACGGTTAGACTATCTGGATCATAGTAGAGACAAAAATAGGCGAAGGACCTTTTTTAAAGAGCTAAAGAAGAAAATATATAAATAGTGTGAAAAAATATTTTAGTTTGTGATACCTCTTATATATAGCCTTTTACTCAAGGAAACATTGAGAAAATTTTATTTCAAAATAATTCTTAATTAAAAAAAACGGAAAATATAATTTCTTTCTTTACTTTTATTTTTGTTCAAAAGTTGAAATAAAGTACTTCATGTAAAATAAGTTTTTGGTGTAATCCTGATCCATTTATCATTGCGATATATGCAAAATTAGTGTGGAAAATCGCAAATGACCAAAAGGAGCGACTCATTTTATAAGTGCACACGGCATCACTTATAGAGGAGAGAAATATTTAAAACAGAAATAGCTTTTGTTTACCCATTTGGTTTGGGCAAAAGGTTAGGTTTATAATGTGCAAGTTTTTATTTTATTACGGCTTTTCACATAAATCGTGGTCTCAATAAGTTGATTTCATAATAGTCATAATAAAAGTTGTGTGGTATAGCAACAAAATACTTGGAAAATGAAAACTCGTGTGCATCGGGAAGGACTTTCAATTGAAATTCATTACTTGAGTATACGTTTTTGGTTGCATGGAAGTCGTGATCTATTCATACAACGGTCCACCTAACCACAAAATTAATTTTGTGACACCTAACTCTTGGGTGCATCTATATATGAACTTTTCCATAAATATTTATCGAAAAACATAATAATTATAAGAAGAAAAATAATAATTAGCTTTTTAAGTTAATAGTGACTTATATAAACTAAAAGTAATAATATTATATCTTCTTTTTCAAATCGAATAATTATAAAAATTTAAATTTTACTTTTTTACTTGTTTTCATCCAACAATCTCTATTTTGTCATTTTTTTTCTTTTCCGCCTTACATACTTTCTGGTCCGCTTCAACTTTTTAACGAGCTTTAAGTTGTTTTCCCTATATTTATATCAGAAATAATAAAGAAAAATATTTGAAATGATAAAAAAATGGTTTTTTAATATATATATATATATATATATATATATATATATATTATAAAAAAAAAAAAATATTTTTTTTATATATATATATATATATATATATATATATATATATTAACATTAAAAGAAAATTAGTCATGTTGCATGTTCACTTTTCAAAATTTTAAGTCTTATAATACAAAAATAATAAATAATTGTTCTGTAACTGTGTTGTATGAGTATCACACATCCTTATTTTAAAAAGAAAAAAAAATAACAAAGTAGAAGTTGTGTCCAATTATCACAACATCCATATAATCAAAAACTTGTACTCACGTTACGACGTTCAATTAAAAATTAAAAATTGAAAATTGAAAATTTTCTCCTATAGTTACAACTTCATTGAGTTGTGTATGCCCACGACTTTAAAAGAAAGTCGTAGTACACAATGTTTTATTTTATGAGCATGTTTAACATACAACTTCTATTATAACTATTATGAAGTCGCTTAATTCCTGACCACAACTTACACCAAAATTCATAATAAAATAAAACTTGTCTATTATGCTAGTTTATCCATGTAAGTGTACCAGATGAGTAAAAATACCAACATGAATAAGTATAGCGTATGAATGTTAGAAGATTATGAGATTGAAAGTTTCGTAGAAGTCACAACATATAGGTGCAATCAAGATCAGCCAGGTTATGAAGATTTTAGGAACAATGAAATGTGAGCCGGGATATCAACGGGCCGGTACGGGGACGGATTTCACTATCTCATACCATCTCCGTAGAAAAAATTCATCTTCATTCTCATACCCAAATTCAACGGGTATTAAATTTTTGTCTCATCCCCATCCCCACCGGGTAACGGGTATAATCTCGTACCCATACCCGTACCCGTTTTCTTACTACTTCAATATTAATTTTAATTAGTTTTTATAAAATAATAAAAAATTATGGTAAAGGAAATATAATATTATCAAATATTCAATATTAGGAGGATGATTGTTTCTTCGATATCAAATACTTTGAAATAAATTATAATTGTTTACATTTTACATTAGAATATACCAAACAAAATTTGATGAGAACCAAAACATTTATTAAATTTGCAAACTACACACATAAATGAAACCTAGTTGACAAAATTTAAAAATATTTTAAAAAAAATATAAAAGGAAAACAAATATTCAAATTAAAATATATTTTAAATGTTTTTTACTTTAATTTTTTAAATTCTAATTAAAAATGACGCAAAGAACAAATAATAAACATAATAATAAAGTTTTGACATAGATCTTGTGTAAGGACCACTTTATTCCTTACCTTTAATTTAAGGGCTGCCCCAAACGGTTGGGCCTAAGGGCCGACCCAATAAGGAAAAAGGAGACCCTAAGTCTGCTCTCACATCTCCATTCCCTTACTCCTCAGTTTTCTTTCGCAGCCGTCAACTCTCTCTCTCTCTCTCTCAATAGGAACCTCTGCTAGGGTTTTGAAACCTATTTGATTTCCAAGAGAGTTTCCCTCTTCCACCTCCCAGCATCTACGCTCTAAACCGTGGTGCTCGTAGTCTAAGAGTCGAGTTTCTCCGCTACCCCTTTCCAGGTAAGGGAAGCTAGGACCTTCGTTTGCTTGTGTTTTCCGCTGTCTTGACGATTATTTCGCGTCTGTATTGATTGGTGGTTGTTGTGCACGATTTGGATTGAGTTAAGTATGTTCTGGTTTGTGGTTTTGGCTACTGCACGAGAAAATAGTGGCGAGTGCTGGTTTTCTCGCCTAAGCGAGCTAGTCTCGCCTAAGCGAGCTTATCAAAAGCTTGCCCCACTCGAATTGTCGCCTAGGCGATTTGAGTTCTTTTTGAGCGAGGGGTGTTCTCGCTTGGGCGAGAGGGGACTCGCCTGAGCGAGACCTCGCAGAGTTCCATCTCCCCTCGTCGTGCCCTCGCCTAGGCGATATGGGATTCGCCTGAGCGAGAAGGTTCCCCTCGCCTGGGCGAGCCTCGCCAACTTGAGCGAGATTTTGATGTGGTGGTTGAATGGCTCGCTGGTGCGTGGTTTCCTTGCATGATTTAAATACTTTACTAGAAGGATTGCTTGATGATGGTATGTTTAATATGTACATTTGAAATGGAGATGGTATGTTAATTTAATGGGTATGAATTGGAAAGCATGAATTGTATGATTTGTTGTTTATGCATGATATTAATGTTATGGGAAATTCTTGATTGGTGGGTGGAACATGTATAAAGTATGGGTAGGGCATAATTCCATGACTTTTGTAGTGAGAGATCTTGGTGGCGCCTCATTTGTTGGATGTAATTCCATGGGCCCTCTTAAGGGGAGTTCCTGGTGGTGCCTAGACAAAAGGACGTAATTCCACGAGGGGTCGTGGTGGTGCCTCAGGGCCAGGGCGTAATTCCACGAAGGCCACGTGGTGGTGCCTCTTGTAAGGGTATAATTCCGTGAAGGCCTCGCGGTGACGCCTCACTGCTAGGACATAATTCCACTGCCACGTGGTGGCGCCTCATTATGCGTATCCGGATAGTCAGGTCTTTGGGGTTTTAAATGATTTTGGTAATCTACGTGTGAATGTCTACTATCCATGTTTGACTCTAAGATTTGCATGTTGACTATTGTGATATAAGGTCTCTTTATACTAGCTTACCCTGTTTGTTTGTTTGGATTGTCTTTTATGTGGCTCTTCTCTTATTGCGATGATTATCAATCCTATTGATGTGAGCAGATAGGAGAACATCTGGCAGTGGTAATGGTGAGAGAGATGGTACCGCTTGATGGACTGGACGGGCATTAGGCCCACCGCTGAAGATTGTATTATTGCTATGTTTGCTTACCTGTATAAGGCTCGTACTGTTAGTTCTCTAGTGTTTTGTTTTAGGCCGTGTGGGGTCTCTTTTATATTTTTTGGACATGTTGGGGTACGAGGTACTTCATTATTCCAAACCTTCGTACCCTTTGGATGTTATGCATGTGGCGTTTTAGTTAATGGGCTTCAGCTATTTAATTGGGACGTTACATCTTGTATCTTTTGAACTCTAATATATGTTGGATAGTGATAAAACATCCATGGCAATTACATTTAATTTTTATATTATAGTAAATAAAAGTTATTTATACAGTTATAGTAAAAAAATTATAGTATGATTGATAATAAGTTAGAAAATAAATTAGATCAAATATATCGAAATAATATTTTACATGATGAACATAAACAACAAGTAAAAATATTAAAAAATTAATAAATGTGTGTCTGAAAACAATTTGAAAGACTATTGAAAGAAATCGCACAAAGGAAAACAAATGTATAATTAAGAATATGATAAGATGAAAAATACCTTAGAGATCTAAGAAAACTTTTTAAATATCTATATATATACTCAATGGTTGAGAAATAACGAAAATTATTTTAGCGAAACAAAAGAGTTCTTTAAATGAAACAAAAATTAATAATAATAAGTAAAAAAAAAATTATATTACCTACTAAATGAAAGGTTTATGCTATTAAATACTTAAATTGAGAGTATTAAACATATTCATGTGAAAGAAAAATTTACAATAAATAAAAAATATTAAAAAAATATTAGAAATATTCAAATATGAGACATAAAAAGTTTTTAATTGACATACATCATTTTAACATAATTATATAAAGGTTATAATAAGATGAAAAATATATTGGAGATGCGAATGCGTTTCATAACAAACCAAATAATTAGAAGAAATAATATATATATATATATATATATATATAGTTACCTAATTAATTGTAAATATTATAATAATTTAAACAAGGACGGAGATATGACGGAGACGAGTATTAGCAGAGATATGTACATCCCCTTACCCATCCCCGTACCCAATTGAAAAAGTCGGGGATTTCCCATACCCATACCCATAATCAGTCAATGCGGGGATTCCTCGTCAAAACGGGGACGAGTTCGGGCAACCCACGGGGACGAGTGTATTTGCCATCTTTAAGTGTGAGGTTAATAGCATAGATAAAGATATTATATATCTTCTAGTATTATTTATATTGATAGAGATATCACATATTTGATTCTCTTTTATTATTATCAAATATTCTATTTTATTAGGTTTTACTTTTTCCTTTACATGATAGAACATTGTACTCTATATATTGAACAATGTTTTAATAAATCAGTTAGCAAGCTCTCATTGAGTTGTTTTCATCAAATACCTCTTGTTAATATTTTTCCTTCTCATGGCTTATACATATTTAATATGGTATTAAAGCTAAATCGCCTTCCGCATTTTCTCTTTTCTTGTTGATTTCGTACCATGGCAAAAAATTTCTCTTTGATTCTTCAACAAGAACGTGAATTTAAGGCTACTTTTAATTCTACTTCTCAAGAGTCTATTACCAATCTTGCCTTTCACGAAGGACATGGGCAACATTTTCGCGGTGGTCTCTTTAGAATCATGGACGGGGACACTTTGCTCGGTTTGGTGGTCGCAATCCCCAAGTATTATGACCATTGTCACCGAACCAATCACACCTCTGGTAACTGTTGGATTAAGCATGACCTGCCTCAAGGCTATCACCAAAACACCAAAGTCCATCCTCCTTCTTCCACGCTTTATGCTAGTATGGTTGATACCGCCTCATCTCCTGCCGATCTTTGTGCCAGGAAAGATGACAAAAAAGCTCAGTTTGGTTTCTCTAGAGAGTAGTATGAAGCTCTTCTCGCCTTGATCCAGCCGTCTCAAAATGATTCTTCTCCCACAATTGTTGTTCATCAATGTAGTACCAAGCCCACAAGTTTTGTTTATCCCTTTTCTTCTTGGATTTTAGAGAGTGGTGCTACTGACCATATTTGTCCTTTTAAATCATTATTTCAAAATCTCAAACCTATTTCTCCTATTTTTATACAATTACCCAACCAAAATTTTGTCATTGCTAAATTCTTGGGTACCATTATCTTAGGCAATCTTATCCTTTATAACACCCTTTTTGTTCCTGAATTTTATGTTCAACTCATTCTTATTCCTAAATTGCTTAATTCTACTAATTGTTTTATGGTTTTCTCCCAAAATACTTGTCTTATTGTGCAGCCTGATACCTTCTAGACTATTGGAATAGCTAGGAAACATCAAGGCAAGTTTTATCTCTTAGATAGTTCTCAAAACAGACGTAACTTGAGTATATCTGACACAAATATTTCCTTACCACATTTGCTCTCATTAATAATGCTAATCCTTATAACTTGTGGCATATGAAACTAGGTCATCCATCTGATAACATTTTAAAGCTTCTTGCTTTTGATCATTTTGATATTTTTTTCTCCTTCTACTATTGCTTGTGATGCTTGTGCTTTTACCAAACAAAAACGTCTGAAATATTCTTCAAGCACTAGGAAATCTCTTCAATTTTCTGAAGTTATCCATGTTGATAATTGGGGCCCGATTTCTATCTCATTCATTATTGGATACAAGTATTTTTTTTTTAACTATAGTTGATGACTATAGCAGATTTACTTGGATTCTTTTTCTTAAAAATAAAACTGAAGTCAGACTTCTTCTTCAAGATTTAATTACTTTAACAGAAAATCAGTTTTCTTGCAAGCTTAAGAAAATATGTTTTGATAATGGAAAGAGTTTCTTTTTAATGATTTATATAATAATAAGGGTATTTCTCATGAAACTTCTTGTGTCGCAACTCCTCAACAAAACGAGATTGTTGAAAGGAAGCATCAACATCTTCTTAATGTGTGTCGTGCTCTTTTTTTTCAAGTAAAAATACCAAATATTTTTTGGTCTTATTCGCTTAAATTGATTGTTCATCTCATTAATAGGTTACCCACCCATTTTCTCAATAATTGATCTCCTTATGAATTGGTTTGGTCCATTAAACCTGATTTTTCTAATCTAAATGTTTTTTGTTGTTTGGCTTATGCCAGTTCCGCCATTACTGGAAGAAATAAATTGGATTCCCGAAGCTTAAAATGTGTTTTTCTTGGTTATAAATCTAGAACAAAAGGATATGTTTTGTATGATCTTTACTCCAAGTCTATTTTTGTGACTAGGAATGTTATTTTTAATGAAAATATTTTTCCTTAGTCATACTCTTTGCCATTTGATAACTCTATTACTGCAATTGATGATTCTCATTCTTGTGATATTAACATGTATGATTTTCCCACTTTACATGTTTCACATGCCACTGACCTTACTATGGAACATGTTCCTAGTCTTGTTTCTGATAATGTTGAAGCTATTGATCCTGATCTTAGAACTTCTTATAGAGTAAAAAACAAGCCTCGAAACTTAGATCAATATTATTGTGGTGTTGCTTCCACTTCATGCTCTACTTTTTCCACACCTTATCCAATGCATTTATTTATTTCTTATGATAATTGTTCTCCTGACCATACTACCTTTAGTCATAATATTTCTGCCCAAGCTGAACCTTTCTCCTTCAAAGAAGCTGCTCAACATGACTACTAGAAACAGGTTATGGATGTTGACGTTATATGCTCTTGACAAAAACCAGACTTGGACTTTAGTTCCTCCTCCTTCTAGCATCAAGCCAATTGGTTGTCGCTAGGTTTACAAACTCAAACATAAATCAGATGGCATAGTTGATAGGTTTAAAGCACAATTAGTGGCTAAGGGTTTTACTCAAACTGAGGGGCTTGATTATTTCGAAACCTTCTCCCCTATTGTCAAACTTACTACTGTACACATCCTCCATGGAGATTTACATGAAGAGATCTATATGAAGCCTCCACCTGGTCTTTCTCTTCCTCAGCCAAATCCTGTTTGTAAGCTTAACAAGTCTTTATATGGTTTAAAACAAGCCAGACACAATTGGGATCTACTTCTTCTTGGCTACACACAAAGCTCTACTGAGCACTCTCTATTTGTGAAGAAATTTGCCTCTGATATTACTGTTTGATTAGTTTATGTCGATGATATGGTTCTCAGTGTTAATAACATCGCTGAAATTAATGATGTAAAAGTTCATCTTCATTCTAGATTTCATATTAAAGATCTCGACCCTCTCAAATATTTTTTGGGCCTAGAAGTTACTCGTTCTCTTGATGGATTAGTTTTGAACCAAAGAAAATATTGTTTGGAACTCATTTCAGAGTCAGGGATGCTTGGATGTAAACATGCACCAATATCATTTGATCCTTCTATCAAACTTCATGTCGACGAGGGAGCTCTTCTACCAGATCCTTCTTCTTTTCGGCGTTTGATTGGACGATTACTTTACTTGACAAACACCAGGCCTGATATTAGTTTTTCTATCCAACAACTCAACCAATTTGTTTCTTCTCCACGTGAACCACATATGCAGCAGGCATTATGGATCATTTGATACTTAAAACATGCTCCTAGCTATGGCCTTTTGTATAAATCCAACACCTCTGTTAAAATTCAAGCGTTTTTTTATTTTGATTGGGCAACATGTGCCACTACTCGACGCTATGTTTCTGGATATTGTGTTTTCTTAGGCACCTCTTTGGTTGCTTGGAATTCTAAGAAACAAACCACTATTTCACGATCTTCTAAGGCTGAGTATCGCGCCTTGGCATCCCTGGCATGTGAACTACAATGGATTCAATACCTTCTTCAAGATTTGTATTTTTTTCGTTCCCACTTCTTACACTGCCTTTTCTGACAACAATTCCACTATTCACATCGCCAAGAATCTCACTTTTCATGAGAGAACCGAGCATATAGAAATTTATTGTCATATTATTCGACAAAAGCTTGTTGATGGCCTTATTCACCTTCTCCATGTTCCTTCTACACGTCAACTTGCTGATATGTTTACTAAGTCATTACATCCTTTTGTTTTCCAAGTTACTACTTCCAAGTTGGGACTTTACAATCTTCATAGGGGTGATAAAGATATTATATATCTTCTGCTATTATTTATAATGATAAAGATATCATATATTTGATTCTATTTTATTATTATCAAATATTTTTGTTTTATTAGGTTTTACTTTTCCCTTTATATGATGGGACATTGTACTATATATATTGAACAATGTTCTAATAAATCAGTTAGCAAGCTCTCATTGAATTGTTTTCATCAAATACCTCTTGTTAATATTTTTCCTTCTCATGGCTTATACATATTTAATAGAAGGTAAAATAAAACAAGAAAAAGGACGAGTAGGCTTGTGGTGAAAGTATGCAGTTTGGACTTATTAGAAGTTTATTATTTTAAAAATATTAACTATTGTGTAAGCATTATAAATAAGACATGGTAAAAACTTTGAAAATTCAGTAATACATTTATAAAATACTCTTTTACGTAAACATACCTCAATACAATGACAATGGAAATGAATATTGTAAAGTATTTTCTTAACCCTCTATCCATTCTTATTTTTTAGGGTTTTCTCTTTTCCTTTAATCTCTTTAATTCACCGCTTCTTTTTATTCATACATTACTTGAAAGTTCATCACAAAATTGAAAACGATAAAATGTGCTTATTATCTGTTTCAGATATAGGGACCTAGCACCTATCTAAAACACTCAATTTGTCTTGGCTCTCTCTTCTTTGTAACTTTGTTTGTTGGGTCTCATTTCTATCTCTCGTTCGGTTGTCCAGACGATTGGGGTACCTGTCGATAAAACTTCGATGCTTAAGTCAGTTCAAGTCCGTTCGGGTGAAAGTCATTAGTGTTGTAATAAATGTGAAGTAAAAGTCCTTACCAACTTACCTTGGGCTCCTATCTATAGTTTTTTATATGGGTCTGTGATTAAGATTTTCTTAATCATGACCGAATTTCTTTTTAAACTTGATTATTGACTTGTTTTACTTTAATCTTTATGTTTTACCTTTTGGTCTATCCGGTTGACCGATCGGCCATGTTGTTGTCCCTTCATAGTTGGACTTGAATGACAAATCATGACCTCTGTTCGTCGACACTTACCTTGAGGAGGGTCTTAGTGTGATATATAATATTATTTAACATTCATATTGGATTGAATATTTATTAGAGTAGGAAAAACTATAACTAATAATCAAAACGTAACTCTTTAAAGATGTAGTAGTTCAAGCATACTTGGTCGATCTGACCTGACGTATGTTATGGGACAATTAATACACATAAGTAATTACTATCAATATTTTGATTCGGTCCATTTGGCTTATGCCACATGATATTTGTGTAACCCAGAATAATCTTATCCTGAATATTTATCTCATAGGGAATTGAACATATGACATTAGCTTTGATATCACTTGTTGGAATAGTTTGCTTTACTAGACCTTGAACTTTTTTTCTCACAGAACTAGACTAAATTGTCTAATAACAAACAAATCACAAATCAAGTAACACACGAATTTTAAGTTGATTGACCCTTAAATGTTGGGTTATGTCTAGTTAAGACGTTTCACTGTATAAGAAGAACAAATACAAAATGAGTGAGTACACCACTAGGGATGGCAATAGGGCAGGACGAGGACAACTTTCATTATCCCATACCTATCTCTAAAGAAAAAAATTCATCCACATTCACACACTCATACCCAAACCCAATGGGTATAACACTTTTATGACATACCCAATGGCTCTTGGTTAGATAGGGAGAGCCACCATTAAGGTTTGGTCTCTCTTAAGCATTTGGGGTGTTCCTGGGAGGATTCCAGGTCTGTAAGAAAGGTTCTTGTTATGTTGTGTGAAGTTCTTGTGGGATTCAAGAATCTTGGTGAGTTGTTTTGATTTTTGAAAGGGTAATCTTGTATGGATTTTATAAAAATTTTGAAATAATGGAAATTTGGGCTCAAGTTGCCTTGACTAACTGGATGTAGCTTAGCTACGAGTGAACCAATATAAAACATATGCTTGCATTGGTTTATCTTTTGATCTTAATTTGTTCGTTGTTAAAATCACCAAGAAAATCAATTTAATCAATCTTTCTTTGTTAGTTTGACATGTTAGTATAATTAGTTGATAAAGCATTGCTTTTGCTATTAATTGGAATTAATCTTGATTGGTAAATTAATTAGATTCAAAGTCTTGTGTTAATGATTTTTCTATAGAGTTACTGTCACTATTTCAATTTTTTGATCATGTTTTTCAATATGTTGAATTTTTTTTATTTCTTTGTACACTCATTGTTAGTATTTTGAATCTGTTGGCTATGTTTTTTAATCGGTTAAAATGTGTGTTTCATAACTAATAGATTGTTGAAAACTTGGTCAAACAAATTTAAATAGAAGTTTTTCAAAAGTATAAAAGGTGATCTAATTTTTAGAAAGAGGTAATTCAACTCCTCCTCCTTCTTGGCTAAACACTTCTTTTACATCTTACAATTAAATGCTTACAAAAAATCTTATAATGAGCATAAGATAAATCAAAAAATATTGATCACGATCATCAAAAAAAAAAACATATAATAGAAAAATCTACCTTTGGTAGAAATTGATGATGAACCTTGTACATTTGAAAGAATAAAGTAAAAAGGTGCATGAGAGGTAAATACACTCTTGCTAAATTTTGGCAAGTTTACAACCACAATAGTCATAATTATAATTGGCGTGTAACTTGCCTAAAACTCCAATGAGACTAAGTAGTTTATCATGCGAGAAGAAACATAATCAAGGAACGAATGTCATAAATAGTAGCTAAATGATGCATAATTAAATGAAAAGATAATAAATCAACATGGAGGTTTCAGTAGTTGAAACCTTCAGGTCATCCCAATATATGAAGTCCTCTTGTTTGTGGCATGTCCTAATCAACCTCTCAAATTGAAGATTGGTTGAAGAAAATAAAATTGAGTGACCATACTCACGTATTTGACCAACATAAACAGTATTTAAAGAGATATTAGGAATATAGTAAACATTTGATAGAGACAAAGTAATGTGGAGATAGGTCTAATATCTGCTAACGACATTGAAGAGTCATCAATAGTAAAAAAATATAAGTGGGATGAAATTTGAGAACACAAAAAAAGTTAAGATTATATGACATGTGATGTGAGTCACCTGAGTCAAGGATCCATAAGGAATGATATTTACATTGCAAATTAGTGGAAGACAAATCTTTCAAGGATTAGGTAAACATGACATGTGACTTAGTAGGAAGAAACTTTAGAAATTGTTCCATAAGATCAAATACACTAATGAAATGAAAATAACCTTCCTTTTCACCAACTACATTTAATTATACAACAAAATAAATAAGTAAAAAAATTAGAAATAACATAATAAAGTAAATGAAGATGGGTAATTATGCATAATGGAATAAATAAGGCACAAATTGAGTTGGATTACAAATATGGTCAGAAACTCAATTGGAAAATAATTTACCCATTAAGATTGCATGGTGCTACAAGAACTCTCAGCAAATTGTTAGTTTTGAAATGGTTGAAATTCCAAGAAGGGCGGGGGTTGAATTGGCTAGTTAAAAATTTAGGCTATCTTTAAAAGCTAAAAATCACCTTTAATTGAATCAATTTGATCACCAAGTTAGGATGCATAAACCAATAGACAGTATACTTTCAATCGGTCATAAATAGAGTTAATCGATTGATTTTACTAAATAGATTTTGTACTAGTATAATCAACCGATTGAAATAGAAAAATAGTCGACTGAAATATTGGGAAAAATGCAGAAATGCAGATTCGAGATTTGAACCAAGAATAATGCACAAGAATGATCAAGACAGGTTTTAATTGATTATGCAAACATGCTCAATGCTGCAAATGTCATCAAAACACACAAGAATATGAAAAAGATGATTTAAACTCAAGTTCTTTAAACTTTAAATGATTATGCAAAATAGAAGGGTTAGAGAAAAGATTGGATCACAAGATATTTATACTGGTTCACTCAAACTTGAGCTGCATCTAGTTTGTCAAGGCAACCTGAGCTTGACTTTGCACTATTTCAAAAGATTTACAAAGTTTCCACTCTTACACTTTCAAAATAAGTAAAAACCACAACAAGACTCTTGAATCATACAAGAATCATGCCAACACAACAAGAACCCTCTTGTAGACCTGGAAAACCACCAGGCACACACACAAAGCTTAAGAAAGATCAAACCTCAATATTAGCACAACCTTACCTACCACAAACCACCTTATCCAAGCTTCAAACACAAGCCAAAAGCTCCAAGAATTGATCCAAGATCAATCTTCATCCGCTGCAGTCTGAATGATCACAAAAGAGAGAGATTTCCAAGGTTTCCATAACAGTTTCACACTAAAAAATGATCAACTTACCACTCTTTCGAAAATCACAACACTTATAGTCAAATTGTTACGAAATTCAACAGGTTGATTTCCAAATCAATTGGTTGATTTCACTTGACTTAAGTGAAATCAGTCGATTAAAAAATAAATCAATTGATTGAATAGGTCACAGTTTAAGACTACTGCACCCAACCTTTTAACCTGTTGAAAAACCATTCAACAGATTAAAAAACACGACAAAGACCAAATACATCAAATTAATGCTACAAGGTCTACAATGTGAATATAAACATCAAGTACTCTTTCTTAATGATTTATCCATGTGGAGAACACACGTTCCAAACTTGATCAACATGAATACCATCAAATCATGAATACCATCAAATCTCTTTATCTTCATCAATGTAGGCTTGATTCCAATGATAATGGCTTCTAAGTAGTTCAAAAAACTTCATCAAATCTTCATGAGACACACCACCTTGGCTTCACATGTCAACACAAATAACCAAGCTTTAAATATCATGTTAGATTTCAACTTAAAATCAATTGACATTAAGTGAAGTTATCCATAAGATATATAAGATGCAATCAAATACTTAAGATAGGCGATATGAGACTTCCCAATACTCCCTCTCTATGCATTGCACTAGGTAATTATCAAGATGAATTACAAACTTTGATATCATGATAAAAATAAAACAAAGGATGAAGATTCATGCAAAAGAAAAGGAATAAAATTTCTAATATTAGATCTGTTGAATATGTAAAACACAACAAAAATATAAAATAAAAACTAAATTATCCTTTATATAAAACACAACTTTGCTTAATTGTCAGTCACATGCTATTTTATTATTTTATAATTGGCATAAATAGACATTTGGTCTCTATTTTCGTTATTTTATTCAATTTGGTTCTCATTTTGGTTTTGTGTCAACTAGATCCTCATTTTTTTGTCAAATTTTGGTCAATTTGGTTCGTTTTACTAATAGTGTTGAAATAATTAACGGTTTTGAACAGTACATGTCGTGTGTCAGCTCCTGGTTTTTTTTATTTTTTTATAATTTTTTAAATTTTTTATAATTTTTTAATTTTAAAAAAATTGTTCATGTATCAATATAGTGTCACATGTCAGCTTGTGGTTGTCTTGTATTTTTTGCTCAATTTAGTTTCTATAATCGTTATTTTTTTTCAATTTAATCCCTATATTCGTTATTTTTGTCCATTATCGTCACAATTTTGATTAAAATGAATCAATTTTGTGTCTTTCATATTATACCAAATTTAATATCTTTTATAAAAATTATACAAATATTTTTTCTAAAATTAATATTTTTATTAATTATTTTTGAAATTCAATTATAAATTATTAAATTTAATTATAAATTGAATAAAATTCTTATATTTAATTGTTAAATAAAATATAATTATTTAAAATATTATAAGAATATAAATATTAAATATTTTTCTAATATTTATATTTTAAAATACCGATACTTTAAAAATTGATATTTAAAAATATTTCAAATATTAGAAATATTTTAGAAAAGTAAACTAATATTTATAAAATTAACATTTAAATATAAAAAATAGATTTTAATTTAATATCTAAAATGCAATAAAAATATTAAATATTTTATATTTAAATTTCAATTTTCCAAATGTTAATTTATATTTTTAAAACATTTAATAATTATATTTTAATAATATTTTAAATAATTATATTCTATTTAACAATTGAATTTAAGAATTATATTCAATTTATAATTAAATATAATAATTTATAATTGAATTTCAAAAATAACTAATAATAATATCAATTTGAAATATATATATATATATATATATATATAATATTTATAAAAAATTAAATTTGGTCTCAACTTGAATGAGACAAAATTGTTTCATTTTAACAAAAATTGAAACTAAATTAAACAAAAAAAAACATGGAAATGGATTGAACAAAATTAATGACTATCGAGACTAAATTGAACAAAAATAAATAATACAACCACAAACTGACATGTAGTACTGACATTGACACGTGACACAATTGTGACTTGATATGTGGATAATTTTTTGGAAATTAAAAAAGTTTATAAAAAAAATTTAAAAAAATAAAAATAAAAATAAAACCAGGAGCTGAAAAGGTTCAAAATCGTGAACTATTGAAACACCATTAGTAAAAATGATCAAATTGACCAAAATTTAATAAATGAAGACCTAATTAAATACAAAAGAAAAATGATGACCAAATTAAATAAAAACAAGAGAAACAGGGACCAAATGTATATTTAAGCCTTTATAATTTTATATTATTATAACTTAATAACTTTATAACTTTATAACATTATAATTTTATAATTTTATAGTTTTATAATTTTATAATTTTATAAATTTTATTAAAGACTCAATCGAAATTTCTCGACACGTATATTCATATAAGTAATAACTAAAGTATCGTGTATACTTTTAGACTTATCTTAATTCAGTTTCCATACTTGGCTTGTGACGAGTTTTCCTTTCCTCACTTGGAGCTTTTTTGCGCTTGAAGATAAGGAAATAATTAACTTAATTCAGCTATATGTGACTTCATTCAGCTAACTAGTTAAAGTTGGTTACTTGGTGATTTAGCTATCAATCAATATACTTGGAACGGTTGTTACCGAGAAA
>Ga0214543_1006280_pt1 | contig 21242 bp, 17 predicted proteins | sample CNSS2metaG_FD_160094 | JGI IMG/M metagenome (GOLD analysis project Ga0214543, IMG submission 160094) | Root nodule microbial communities from cowpea collected in UCLA plant growth center, Los Angeles, California, USA - CNSS2 | ecosystem: Host-associated > Plants > Roots > Nodule | place: USA...
AGAGAAGATTAGTTTAAAATTTCAACTTCAACATTTTATTATTGATGCTCCTAACCATCCAGATTTGAAGAATTTATCAACCATGCTTGAATTATGTCAATCTTTGGCAAGAACAGGAAAGTCAAGGCCATCCTACTTGATTAATCATTTAATTCGTCTTATTTTAACTCTTCCTGTCTTTGCAGCTACAACAGAAAGATCATTTTCTACGATGAAGATTATCAAAACAAGATTGCAGAATAAAATGGAAGATGAATTTCTTGTCGACAATATGATTATTTACATTGAAAAAGAAATAACTGAAAATTTTAGTTCTGATTCAATTATTGATGAGTTCAGGGATCTGAAGAAACGAAGGGCAATCTTTTAGATATTTGTGATTTCTTTTTTAGTTATCGTTATACTAAGTTATGTATTCATTTTTATTGTGTTAGTAACAATAATGAAATGTATAAATTTTGGATGTATTATTTGGGCTCCCCCAACAATGTTGGTCAAGATCCGCCACTACTCTCATGGTATACTTGATTAGAAGTTATCTAAATAACAAAGAGGTTATCATAATACAAAAGAGAGGGTTGCTGATGATGAACCCTGAAATCTTGTAGATGATGAAAAAGCCATTGGATTTCACATGTTGTGAAGGCAATGGTGTGATATTCAGCTTCAGAGGAGATCCTAGATACGGTTTGTTGTTTCTTCAATTTCCAATAAATGGGAGAATTACCAACATAGATGATGAAACCTGTTATTGATATTCTGGTGAAGCGGCATCCATCCCAATATAAGTCATAGAAAGCTTTTAATTGTAAATTGCTGGTGAAGTCAAAGAAGATGCCTTGTCCTGGACATTGTTTTAAGTAGTGAAGGTTCTGCATGGAAGCTTGATGATGCAGGTCTGTAGAGGCAGAGATAAACTGACTCATGATGCACGTCAAAGGTGATGTAAGGTCTTGTGTGAGTAAGATAAATGAGGCGACCCAAAAGCATTCGAAAGGGAGTAGGATCATGAAGGATATCTTCAGGTTCTCTTGTCTTGGAGAAATTCACGGGTGTTGATATTGGAGCTAAACCAAGCATTTCAGCATGTTTTAAGATGTCAAGAGTGTATTTTCGCTAACATAAGTATATGCCCACTACAAGAAAAAGTAACTATAGTGATACTAATATTCATCACTAAAAATTATAAATATGTCACTAATATCATCTTGTGACAATAATTAAGATGTCACTAGTATCTTTGTCACTATTGTACTTGTGATAATAATCTTAAATGTCACTAAAATTAAAGTTTATTGCGACAAAAGTAATTATTACTAATAATTTTATGTAATAGTGACAATAATAAAATATCACAAATATATAAGACAATAGTGATACATTTATTGTCACTAGAGTATTAATAGTGATAATAACTAGATATCACAAATATAAAAGAGAATGAAAATAAATTGGTTGTAACTATTATTAATTATAATAATAATAATAATACTACTAATAATAATAATAGTTATTCTTATTATTATTATTATATTGTAAAACTTTATGTGATAATTATTTTTAATTATTAATAGTTTATCATTTATTATTATTATTAAAAATGATAATATCAATTAAATTAAAACGAGGTATCATTTAAAATAAAATAACATAAAATGTAAACACAAAGTATCCATTAGAGTTAAAATAACAAACTAAAATTTTGAACAATAAATATAAATAATATGTGAAATGAGATCTAATTGCAATTAAACTAAATAGCTACTTAAAAATAATAATAAATATAGTGTCTTGAAGGATTTTGATCTTGTCTTCAAGGATTTTGATCCTGCAAAATAAAACAAAAAGTAAATCATTAATATCAATAAAAGAATTAATTAATAATACTTTAGAAATATATAAAGATAAAATTATAGACACATTAATTAAAAAATTTAAATATTAATAATACAACTTACTTCATTTTGAGGAAACATTTGATCCACTAAATGATAGGTTTCCTAGTAAATTAGCCATTTGACGTTTCATCTCTATTTCAATATTTTGCTTCATTTGATCACGTTGAGTTCTCAAAGCAAGTTCTTGATCTTCAATTAATTGTCGTTGAGATTGCACTTTATTATGAAGTTGAGTGTTGGTTTCCTCTTGATTTTGAATGATGCTATTCAAATTTTGAACTTCTAACTCTAGATCACTTGCTCTTTTTTGTGCATTCTCCACTTCATTTTGTACAATTTGTCTCTCTACATTTTTCTTTGTGATTGATATAGTTCCCATACCTTGTGAATGATTTGGTGTTGTTCCTAGTACAAATGAAAAATGCTTAACCAATGGTACATGTGCTTTCAAAATTTCTTCTTTGTAGACCTCACCCACATTTTTTAAATTATCCTATACAATATAAAGACAAAATAATTAACATTTAAAATATTTAGTAATAGTAAAATAAAAGCGTTTTGAATTTGATTAGATCAAATAAAGAAACATATTTGCACAAATTAGTAATAGTAAAATGTAACTTGTATATATTAAAATAGAAGTTAGAGTATTTTCTTTACTTACCATAATTTCTTCTCCATTGGGAATACACCAATTTCTATTAGATTTCATACATGTAGCCTTCCATACTTCCACTGCACTGAGCCATTCCTCACTTTTTGATTCTTCTTTCTTTTGAAAAAATAAAAAAAAGAAGATAATGTGATGTTAGATTAAATAAAAGAACAAAAACAAACTTGTATATGTGAAACATATAAAACAAATCGTATAAAACCTAGTTAAAATTTGCACAAATTAGTATATATAAAACATAATAGTAGCTTTACCATCTCAAATGCATTTTGGACAATTGATTTTGTGCCAATAACCAATTTAATCTCTTGTTTACTTCGACTAGCTTTATTTTTCAAGCTTCTTTCCTATAAATGTAGAAATAATTTAGTATTATAATATAAAAGTACAAAAAAATTAAAATTCAACTTTAACATATAGATATAAAAAGAGAATAACTTTACCTTAAACTTTGAATCATTCCACTTGTTATTTATTAACCAATTCCAATCTTGAGGATGTACGTCATTTGGTCTATCTTTATTTTGGATGTATGTTTGATACAAGTGGTGATGTTTATTCCTATATTGCTTTTGTAATTGTTTCATTGCATGTTCTTTATCCTCTTCCTTCAACCATAATGCATCCTAAATGTGATAAAAAAATAAAAAGTTTCAAATATATCATTGTCAAAATACATCAAATACATAAATAAAAATTAATTAAATACATTCACAATAATAAAGTTATACTAACTTCCATCTGTTTCCACATTATAGTTAAATTATCCTCAGGTATCTCTTTCCATGTTTTAACTTTTAAAGGAGCTTTGTGACGTATACATACAGTTTCTTCAGCCTTGAAATACTTTGCATGTTTTCCACAAAGCTTGAAGTAGGGAAGAGGAGATTGGATATCAAAAGTTTTGCCCAATACCATTAATTCTTCTCTTTTACTTGGGAGTTTTGCATTAATGGTATGTCCACGTCTCTTTTTAACCTTATCTAACTCAACCTTCTCTAACTCAACCTGGACATGTTTCAAATTCCTGAACCTTATCCAACTCAACCTTCTCTAACTCATAAGCATTGACCCTTTTAGAATTTAACCTTAATGGTCTAGTTATCTACAAAATAAAAATAATCATAAAGAAATGTCATGAAACTAAACAAAAGCATTTAAATATTCTAAGAGTCTCATTACATACCTTTTTCTTATTGTACTTTTCATCTTCTTCACTTGAAGAGTATAACTCTTCTAATTCTTTGGGCTTATACTCTTCATCATTCTCCTCATCTATTCTTCTTCCCTTCTTATTCTTGGTATTTTGAGTTAACTCTCAAAGAAGAAGCTTTGCGTGATATTTCCAAAGCCTCAAATTTTGTTTCATTTTTTGCAATTCTTTGTAGCCTCTCTTCTTTATAGTTAGACATGTTTTGCATCTAAAAAAATGACATATTTACATTACTAAAAGACAATGTTTAGACAGCTACAACTCAAAATAATTACAATTTAAAGTAATAAATTACAAAGTAATGAAAAATAGAAATTAATAACTTGGAAAGAAATTAAAACATGATGGAACTCATACCTTGGAGGAGGAATCTTGATACAATAACTTGCTGAAATTTGTAGAACCCAACTGTGATTACACCATAAAGACAATAAATTAGAAAGAAATAAAAGATATAAATTTATATCACAGAGATGAAACCATACATAACTTCATATTTTACTTTCTACAAATTTATTTTTTATCTATTTCTAGAATTTAAATTTTTGAAAAATATGTGATTTATTTGAAGATGTCGTGATGTTGGATATTTATAGGATCTTTTTTATTCACCAAGAGAAATGAATACGAAAGAAGATATCACTTGCTTGGCCAAGTGGTGAACTAAACATGCTAACCAACGGGACAACAAATGGAAAAGTAAGAAACATTATTGAGCACTTAAATTATATTAAAAATATCAAGTACAATGTCTTGTTATACCTCCATAAAGATTCTGGATTATAGTAATGCATTCACTATGAGAGAAAAAGGTATTTTTATATAACTTTATATTTATTACATAGTTAAAATACAATGCAGAAATATGGATGACAATTTTTTTATAAGAATTCAGTAACATCATAAGCACAATCACCGTTATGCTTTCGTACGCTTGGAGAGATGATTCAAATGCAAGGTTGTCAGTTTTAATATTACTCCTCTGAAAATTCAAAATTCTTCTCCGTGCAGGACCTAAAAGAATAAAAATTGAGAGAAAAACAAAATGAAAATTTGACAAAAAGCCAAAGAATGAGCCAGAATTGCACAACGATTTTTCGCCGAGGAAGAAGAAGAGACTCATCTACTAGTGGACACTCATTGCAACGTGAATTATACCTTGGGAAATTAATATCTTGAAGGGGTAGAAATTAAGACTTGAAAGATGAAACTCATACCTTAAAGGGGGAATTTTAAACTTCGCTAAATTTAATAGAGACCCAAACTATGCTTGCACCAAATTTTACAGCCCCAACTGCGATTGCACCAAATTTTATAACCCCAATTGTGATTGCACCAAATTTTATGAAATAATGGTTCAACCATAGTTTTGTTTCTAAACTGAAGAAGTAAAGATTTACGTGAGAATGAGAGGTAGACGTGAATGTGAAAAATTGGAAAGCGGGGAATTTGAAAATTTTTTGGGTAACTGTCACATATCTAGATGAACACACCTTAAAAATTTAATAAAAATCAATTAACATAATAATTTATAATTATATTTATTAATTTAATTTAATTTAATAAATTAAAAATTGAATATTTTTATGATGAACCTTTTTAAGAGTTCACGTCTGTTCTTATCTATTTATTTATTTATTTTAAAACATTATTTTATTAGTAATAACATAATAATTATAAATTATAAGTTACGATATTAATAACAAACTTTATTATATATTTTTTGGAAAAGAAATCATCATTAATTTTCTTTTTACTGTATAACTGCATTGATAAATCTTCATTAACATTTTTTCTTAAATTAGCAAATTTTTCTTATGATGAATGCTTAAATACAAATTTTGTTATTTTCTAAACATATTAACAAACTTTTTGACATATTTTTCTCAACAAACTAACAATATAAAATATATTAAAGATAGTGATTTTTTGTTTAGAAAAAGATAAAATTTAATACATAATAGAAGTCTATATAAATTTTAGAGTACCCAGAAAAGAGAAAAGAATGACATGATTAGGGATGTCAAAAATATCCGTACCTACGGGTATCCGCGGATAAAACCCGCAATGGGTAGAAAATGAATATTCAAAATGGATACCCGTTACCTGCGGGTATGGGTATTTTTGATACCCGCATGTTAACGGGGCGGGTACGGGTATCATAGTATCCGTACCCATGGATACCCGTACCCGCTAAACTTTAATTCACAAAAATATCTTTATATATATATATATATATATATATTAGTAAAAAATATTCTGACGTATCTTTTTCTCAAAAATCAATCAGAGAAAGTGAGTTTGTAGATCAAAGCACTAATTAAAGAATTTTTAATGTGTTGAACATCATTTTATATTTATTTTTATGATTATTTAGATTTGTATGGACTTGAGTTTCTTTGAACTTTATTTAAAATTTATGATAGTGATATATTTTGTTTTATTTTATTTGAATTTACGATTAAATATTTATTTTTAAAATAATTTTGTAAATACCCGCGGGTACCCATGGATACACGCGGATATGAAAAAAATAGACGGGTACCTGCATAACGGATACCCGACGGATATGGGTACGGGTACGGGACGGATATTTATCCAGCGGGTAGGGTGTGGGGGAGCTACTACCCGTACCCTACCTGCCCAGTTGACATCCCTAGACATGATAAAGAAAAGAATGACATGATCAAACATGAGAGTGTTAAATTGAAGAGAAAATATCAAAATTTTTTGGAAAGTTATGAAATATGTATTTTTAATTATTTATTTTATGATTTCATGGATTTTGATTATAAGATTTTATTTATTTTTTACCATGTTTTAATAGGAAATTTTTTTAACTTGATAATATTTTTTTTTTCATTTGGTAGGTATGGAATTGAATAAAAGTTGGATGCAAATTACTGATCGAACAAAACCTTTATATGAGAAAGAAGTTCTCGACTTTATTGAATTTGCATTTACCGATCTTGAGGAAGGAGAGTTAATATGTTGTCCATGCAAAAAGTGCAACAATAATCTCTTTCGGTCTAAAAGAATCATATATAAGCACTTGATCACAATTGGGATAAAAAGAGATTATGTTATATGGGATCTTCATGGAGAAGTAGCGAAAAAATGTGATGAAGATGAACACAACCAAAAATTTTAATGACGGGATTCAGAGTCTACTACATGACATTGAGAGTGCTATTAATCTTGAAAATGCCAAAGAAGGTAAGGGAACAAGTTATACAACAAATCCGAAGTATAATGCAATGAATGAAAAAACATCCAACTTTTATAAATTATTAGAGGATGTTGAACAAGAATTATATCCTGGTTGCAAAAAGTTCTCCAAGTTATCATTTATTGTTCAATTATTGAATATCAAATGTCTCTTTGGTTTGAGCGCAAAATCAATTGATGCCATACTTACTTTATTGAAAAAAGCATTTCCAGACAGAAATAAAGTTCCCAACTCATATTTTAAGGCTCGAAAAATTATTCGTGAACTTGGGCATGATTACACAAAAATAGATGCTTGTGTGAATGATTGCATTCTTTATCGAGGTGATTATTTGAAATCCACTTCTTGCCCAACTTGTAAATTTTCTCGATATAAAGATCCACAAAAAAAAGATACCCCAGAAAGTTGTGCATTATTTTCCTTTAGCTCCAAGGTTACAACAATTGTATATGACATCGAATATGGCTAAAGAAATGAGGTGGAAACAAAGATAGGCCTTTTAATGAAGATGGGAAAATGAGACACTCGGCTGATTCTATTGCTTGGAATAATTTTGACTCACAATATCCATCTTTTGCATCAGATCCACGTAATGTTAGACTTGGTTTAACAAGTGATGGTTTCAATCCATTTGGAAATATGAGTACTTCATATAGCGTGTGGCCAGTTATTCTAATTCCTTATAATTTGCCACCTTGGATGTGCATGAAATATCCTTATTTCATAATGTCAACACTTATTCATGGTCCTAAAGCTCTTGGAAATGATATTGATGTGTATTTACAACCTTTGATTGATGAATTGAAAGAACTTTGGAATAATGGTGTACAAACATACGACGCATCAATGAAAGAAATGTTTCAATTACATGTCTCTATTTTGTGGACTATTAATGATTTTCTCGCGTATGAAAATCTATCAGGATGGAGTACTAAAGGAAAATTTGATTGTCCTTGTTATAACAAGGATACATGGTCATTAAGTTTACCAAATGGAAAAAAAATTGTTATATGGGAAGCCGTCGATTTTTGCCACTTGGTCATTCTTGGAGAAATAATGCAAAAGCTTTTGATGACACTAAAGAAAGTCCTCCACCTCCTACACATTTATCTGGAGACGATATAGTTCAACAATATCAACAATTTGACCAGGTTAGTATTATTACATTTTTCTTAAAATCATTATTTCAAACTACTCTTATTTTGCTATTATATTAAAAAAAATGGTTAGTTAAAAATAAAGACTAAAGTAAAATATATTATTTAAATATTATTATTAGATAATTTTATAAAATGATATATTTTGAATATATAAACTAATATAATATGTAATATATTATAATTTTATCTTATTTTTGGGAATTATTTTTAAATTTAAATAATAGGGATAGATAATATATTGTTTCTTCAACGTGAATCTAAACTAATCTAAGTAAAAGATAAAATAATATTATTTATGAGATAATTTTATTCATTGGCATTTGAATATATAAATTTAACAATATCTAAATTTTATTGTATTATGTTCGGTAACTAACTTTATCCACATTATCAATTTTATCTTATCGTGTTAGAATTATTTTTAAAAATTTAAACATTAGTAATATATAATATATTTCTTTCTGAACGTGAATATAAGTTAATTTAAGTAAAAGATAAAATAATTTAATTTTTTAGTTTATCTTATATACTAACTAAATGGTTATATTTAAATATTATTTATTACTATTATATAATTTTATTAAATGACATATTTTGAATATATAAATTAAAAAAATATCTAATTTAAATTGTATTAGCTAAATAAATTAAAACAATAATTATTAATGTTTCTTAGTTAATGGTGTTGTTGTTTTTTCATTAACTAATTTTTTATTTTTTATTAGAATTAGTATATTCATATTTTTATTAATGATAAATATATACAAGTGACATTTGGTAAATTTGCCCAGAAAATAAAGCGAGGAAAAATTCAACTACCAAAGAATTGAAAGAAGAAAAGTATTTTTTTGAGTTGCCTTATTTCAAATGTCTAAAATTACGTCATAATTTAGATGTCATGCATATCGAAAAAAATGTTTATGATACATCATAGGAACATTGATGGATCTTGAAAAAAGACAAAAGATAACATAAACTCCTGATTTGATCTTGCTCATATGGGTATACGTTCAAAGCTTCATCCAACAATGATTAAAGAAGGAAAATACGCATTTCCATATGCATGTTATACCATGTCATCTCAAGAAAAACATGCATTTTGTCAATTTTTAGTTGATTTGAAGGTTCCCGATGGTTATTCATCCATCCAATATTTCTTGGTGTATAGACGTTGAAGGGGGGAAAATATATGGGATGAAATGTCATGATTGTCATGTATTTCTACATTGCTTTCTCCCTCTTTCAATTCGTGGTGTTCTTCGAAAGGAAGTTTGTGAATCCCTAATTGAACTTAGTCTTTTTTTAGAGAGCTATGTTCTAAAACATTGAGTCTAGGCATTTTACACCTGTTAGAAAAAACTATAGTTTTAACCTTGTGCAAGCTAGAGAAAATATTTCCTCCTTCCTTTTTTGACATAATGGTTCATTTACCCATTCACTTAGCAAATGAGGCTAAGATTGTTGGCCCAGTGCAATATCGTTGGATGTATCTAGTTGAAAGGTATCTTCGTAGGCTAAAATCATATGTAAGAAATAAGGCTCGTCCAGAAGGATGTATAGTGAGGCCTATATTGCATAGGAATGTGTGCACTTTTGTTCGAGGTATTTGGATGGGGTTGAGACAAGATTAAATAGATGTGGAAGAAATTATGAGGGTGATGTACATCAGTTAAATAAGTCAAAGTTAAAAATGTTTCTACAAATTTGAAAAGCATTGCATGCAAAAAAGTATATTGAGTTAAATGTAGCCGAACAAGAGCAAGCAAGAAATTATGTTCTCCAAAATTGCAATGATGTTTTGCCTTTTATTGGGTAAGTGATTTTCTTATATTGCACATTTATATTATTGTGGTTTTATGTAATTCAATATAATTATGTCTTTTTGTGATCAGACTACATAAACAATAATTGGAGAAAACAAACTCACAAAATTTGGAACAAAGACATCAAAAAGAATTTTTTCAATGGTTCAAAAAATATGTAAGAATCAATTAAACTTGCTTGTTTGTTATTATATAACTCAACCATATTTATCATTCTCATTATTTTTTTTATCAGGTTGCACATTTGAAAAGAGAAGGCAACATAAAAAATGAGTCAGTATTTCACTTGGCTTGTGGACCAGATTCGCGTGTTTTTCGATATACAAGTTATTTGGTAAATGGTTGGAGGTTTAATGTAAAGGATCGAGATATGTACTTGAAATCACAAAATAGTGGAGTTTTAGTTAAAGATGACGAGAATGCAGGTAACCTGGATTATTTTAGCATCTTAATAGATATTATTGAATTAATTTACTCTGGTGGAAATAATGTCATTTTATTTAAATGTGATTGGTGGGATATGTATTCTATAGGGAGAGGATACAAAGAAGATAAGTATGGATTTATTCTTATTAATAGGAAGCACAAGTTGAAGACGAATGAGCCATATGTCTTAGCGAGCCAAGTTCAACAAGTGTATTATGTTAAAGATACCAAATACCCGAATTGGCTTATAGTAAGGAAAACAAATCCTCAAGATGGGTATGATATGCCAAAAGAAGCTATAAATGAAGAATGCCAAGAAAATGAAGAGATTGGCTCAATCTCATTTATATCCAATGAGTTTGATAAAGAACACGAGTTTTCTTTAGATAGAAAAAACCTAACCCAATCCACACGCCATGCGCCACACTAGATCTCCTTGGTGAAAGGATCTGGGTTTGACTTAGATATTGTAGCGGCGCTAGGCTCTCAACTTGGATGCCTCCTCCCGAATGCGTACTTGATCTCGTAGTTCCTGGACCAGGTCTAGGCCGGTCAACATACTTTCTTCAATAAAGTGTGTATTGAACAGATGCCTTCGCAGAGAGGGTTCCCCAATCTCGACAGGGATCATTGCATCTACTCCGTAGGCTAGGCTGTAGGGTGTCTCTTGCGTTGTAGACTGCGGGGTGCAACGATATGCCCATAGAACTTCTAATAACTCGTCAGCCCACCTGCCTTTGGCACCTCCCAGTCTCTTCTTAAGCTCTCGCAATATGATTTTGTTTACCTCCTTGACTTTCCCATTCATTTGCGGGTGTTCAAACCGAACTGGTAATATGTTGTATGGAGTCCCTTATAGAACTCGGCTAGCCCATTGTCGATAAATTGTCTACCATTATTTGTTATGATGATGCTTGGAACACCAAACCTGCACACTACATTCTTCTAGACGAACTTCTACACTTGCTGGGCCATGGCAAAGGCTAATGGTTCTGCCTCAATCCACTTGGTGAAGTAGTCTATGGCCACTAACAAAAATTTTACCTAACCCTTCCCTGGGCTGAAGGGCCCCAGGATATCCATGCCCCACTTGGCAAATGGCCAGGGGGAGGTAATGCCATATAACTCATCTGACTTGAGGTGTATCATATTACCATGTTGTTAGCATTGGGCGCACTTCCTAACGTACTTGTCGTAGTCTTCTTTCACAATCGGCCAATAATATACTGAGCTTGAATGTAGGCCTTGAATGTAGGCCACAAATTCTTGTGTGCAACTCCTCTATAATATACTGAGCTTGACGATTTGTTACACATTTTAATAAAGGGTTGGAAAATCCTTGTCTGTACAATTCTTCGCCAATCAACATGAACCGGAAAGCCTTCTTACGCATGATAGGGTCATCATCTCCACTTTTGTCGCCATTCTGGATAAACTGCATAATGGGAGCCATCCATTCCTTATCCTCTTGTGCGACTCCCTTGGTAGTGTTGCAATCCATCAAAATCACAGTGGGACGGTTGAGTGTGGCATGGATTACTGTATGATGTTATCCCTTTATTTTGGTAGTTGCCAAGTTTGAGAATAGATCGGCTCTGAAATTTTGAGACCTACTGACATGCTTCACACTCGTCGTCTTGAACCTGTTCAACATGTCCTGCACTACATGATAATATCGCAACAAGAGAGGATCCTTTACTTGAAAGGTGTCGTCCAAGTGCCCTACTATTAGTTGGGAATTAGTTTTCGATGTCACTGTATTCACCCCCATGTCTGTTGCGAGGGTCAGTCCTGCTATCAGTGCTTCATATTCTGCCTGGTTATTAAAGGGTTTCAAGCCAAAATGCAAGGCCTATTCGAGTAGCGGGTCATTCGGCCCTTGCAACACAATACCAGCACCCCCGCCTTTCGTGTTGGAGGAACCGTCCACCGATAAGATCCAACCTCCTTGCTTATGTCAGGGTCTCCTATTAATTTGTTAACAAAATCCATGAGACATTGTGCTTTAATCAACCCCCGGGCTTCACATCGAAGATGATATTCAGACAATTCTACAGACCACCCCATCATTCGGCCTGCGAGATCGAGTTGCCTCAATACTTTGTGAATCAGATAATCGGACTTGACTATTGCTTCGTACCCCTAAAAATGCGGTCATAGATGCCTTGTTGTTATTACTAGCGCCAGGACCACCTTTTCTACTGTCTGGTATCACAATTCTGCATCATGTAGGGCCTTGCTAACAAAATACACAAATCGTTGGTCTCCCCCCTTATCTTCTACAATGGATGCACTAATAACATTGGTAGAGATGGCTAGATACACCAAAAGGGGCTTTCCCTTGCTAGGCTTTTGCAATACCGGGGGAGAAGGCAGGTACTCCTTCAACACCTGAAAAGATTGCTCGCAAACTTCATCCCATATGAACTTTTGTGATTTCTTCATGAGCCTAACATTGGTTGGATTCTTTCTGCTAACTTAGGCATGAAACGTGATAATACAGTCAGCCTTCCTACCAATCTCTGTATCTCTTTGATGTTGGCCGGACTTGGCATGTTAACAATTGCTTGACACTTCTCAGGATTGGCCTCTATTCCCCTATGGGTTAACATGAAACCTAGGAACTTCCCGCTTGTGACCCCGAAAACACATTTTTCTAGGTTTAGCCTTATATCATATTTCCATACAATTGTCAAGACCTCGTCCAAATCCTTTGCATGTTGCTTAAGTGAATCAGACATGACCACCATGTCGTCGACGTAGACCTCCATACACCTTCCTATGAGATGACGAAACACCTTGTCCATCAGTCGTTGATATGTGGCCCCAACATTTTTTAATCCAAAAGGCATGACTTCATAATAAAAGTTAGTCTCTTCCGTGATAAACGTTGTTTTCTCTTTATCAGAAGGATACATTGGGATCTGATTGTATCCAAAGTATGCATCCAAAAAACTAAGTACCTTGTGACCAGCTGCGCCATCTACTAGTCTGTTGATACTAGGGAGAGGATATGTGTCTTTAGGATACGCTTTGTTAAGGTTTGTGTACTCTGTACACGTCTGCCACTTACCATTTGTCTTTTTCACCAACATTACGTTGGCTAACCAGGTCGTATAGGTGGCTTCCTTGATGAATCCTGCCGAAATTAGCTTATGTACTTATGCTTTTGTTGCCTCCCTCTTTTCTCCCCCCATCTTTCTTCTTTTCTGAGCGACGGGCCTAACTTCTCGGTAAATAGACAGTTTGTGGCTGCCTACTCTTGGGTCAATGCTTGGCATGTCCTCTGCGCTCTAGGCAAACAGATCAGTGTTCCTCTGCAATACTTCCTGCATCTCGGAGGTGTTCACGAACGTCTTACTGACATAGGTGTATGATGCTGGTCACCAAAATGGAATTTTTCTGTGCTTTCGATTGGTTCCACTCTTACCTCGTCGCTTACTCGAGGATCCAAGTCCACTCCTTCTTCCCCTGGGACTTCCTCGACATTATTCATTATTCGTTGGGGATGCAACTTGGGTCTTTCTCTCAGGCTTTCCGCATAGCATTTGCGCACAGTTGGGTGGTCTACATGCACAACGATTATGTCCCTTAAAACTGACGAAAACTTCATAGCTAGGTGATATGTGGTACCACCGCACCGAGCATATTCAACGAGGGTCTCCCTAGAAAAAAATTATAAGAAGTGTAAGTGTCAACAATAAGGTATCGAATCTTTACCGTTCATGTCATTCTCACTGTCCCGAATTTGGTGAAAAAATCAATGTAGCCTTTCGTATTCACTCGCTCCCCTGAAAAGCCCACGATCGACTCTGAGTACTGTTGGATTTCTTCTTTTGAAATTCTTAGTTTTCTGAATGTGCCCCAGTACAGGATATCCACCGAACTGCCCGGGTCTACCAAGGTTTTCCTTACTGCAAAGTTCTCAATTTCTACTGATATCACCATTGGGTCGTCATGCTGGGGGTTAATCGCTTGGAAATCATCGTATCGAAACGCGATAGGTGGCATGTGCCGCCGAGGACATACGGATACAACATTGACGCTTTGGATTGCTCTTACGTACTTCTTTCTTGCAGACATAATGGCTCCACTTCCTGCAAAGCCTCCTGAAATATAATTGATTACCCCTCTTAACGGTTTTTCTCTTGCATCTCGCTCGTTATCTTTCTTGGGTTTAACCCTTCTTCAGGTGCCTTCTCCTTCCCTTTCCTGTTATCCTAATTTCCTTTGTGGTTGATCCTCATAACGCCTCTCTCGCTCTCTCCTGGAAGAGAATCCCCCTCCTTCTCACTTCACAAATCTTCTCAGGTGTCCCACCTGTATAAGTTCCTCGATTTTGTCTTTCAAGGTAAAGCAATCTTCTGTTGTGTGCCCATAATTTTGATGATACCGACAATGCTTAGTGGTATCTGCATTTGAGGGAGTGGGGACCCTTCGAGGGGCTGTTATTAGGTCAGTGTTCAGGGCCTCCTCTAGAATTCTGGCTGTGTTGGACACGAGGGGTGTGTATCTGTTGTATTTCGGCTGCCTAGAGTCCTTGAACCTCTTGCTAGGTCAGGGCACTAGCACCCTTTCCCTATCAAGGTGCCTCTTTTCCTGAGTGTCTGATCGAGTTATATTACGGAACTCTTTCAGTTCGTCCATCTGCATGAATTTGATTGCCCTAGTTCGAAGCTCATCCAAATTGCTCACGGGTTTCTTGCATAGACTTCAACGAAGGGGCCAGGCTTCAATGCTGTTATAAGGTGGTGCATGGCGACCTCAGGATTCAGATTAGAGATATTCAAGGATATCTTCCCAAATTGCTCCATAAATTCCCACAAAGATTCTCCTTTCTCCTGTCGTATATTTACTAATGCTAGAGAAGTTAGATGGTGTGGTTTACTGGTGGCAAATTGAATGCCAAACGGGTGATCAATGTATCAAAACAATCGATAGAGTTGGGTGGTAATCGTGTGAACCAGTTGAGTGCAGGCCCCTTCAGGGATGTTAGGAAAACACAATAGATGATTGTGTCATCTAAAGTATACAACCTTGCTTAGGTGGTGAAAAAGTCCACGTGCTCCTCCGGATTAGTAGTGCCATCGTACTGGCTTATAGTCAACCCCTTCCAGCGTGCGAGAAGTTCCACCTCCATGATCCCAACCACGAAGGGTTGGCATATGGCTGTTATGAGTCTCGCGCCTATTTGGTTGGTGGTGGTCTGTACCCTGGACTTGTCTCGCCCTATGTCGTCCTCTCCTTCTTCATTACTATAAGATTCTTCCTGTTGTTGGGAATTTTACTCAATTTGCCTTCACATCTATTGGTTCTCTTCTCTCAGGGCATTTAAATCTTCCTTGTTCTTGCGTCTCAATTCCTCCAACTGACGGTTCATTTCTCGCTGCATCTCCGCTTGCATTGTACTTTGATCGACTGTTGCTCTTGTCGACATCATCTTTCTTGAGAATAGCCTGGTCCGACGACGGGCGCCAATTGTACCTGATTGATACTATTTTAGTACGGAACCAGACGATCTCAAGAACCCTCTGTGTCGAACCTCTTTCTATTTTCCTTTGGACTCCTTATGAATCTGCTTGTTGTATGAACTCCGAGGGTGGGAGTACCTACAGGCACTCTGACGCTCAAGTCAAATAGTGATTCAATATGAGGTGTATGTAGTAAAGTGAGAAAATCATACCTTTACGTGTTCACTAGGTCTTAATTTATACTAGTCTCTTAACAGTCCTGTTATTGTTATTTGCGGGCAGTTTGTATTCGAGGATCCACTCTTTCCTTTCTGACTAAGTTTATACGCATCGGTTCTTTCCTTATTGACTGAGATTGCATGTTGCCACTTTGTCAAAGATCAACTCTTTCCTTTTTGGTTTGGGATTTGTTCGTTTGTACTTCTCCGAATATCAACTCTTTCCTTTTTGGCTAAGATTCGTTCGTCTGTACTCATCCAAATATCAACTCTTTCCTTTTTGGCTGAGATTGCGCGTTGCTCCTCTGCACCTCTGTGCCATAATCCCATTTTCCATCTATCACACCATTGGGCCGGGATATACTTGACCATCACACTTATTGGGCCCTCTGTGTTGTGCTGGAGAAAAGTTGAAAAGCAGGTACCCCAACAACTAGGGCCAAGGCGAGAGTGTCCCACACTTGGGCCGGGATGATCCCGACCATTTGTACCTCATTGGGCCGGGATGTACCTGGCCATACACCAATAATGTCAATTTAAGGAAGGACAATATTACTTCATTTTTACAAAACTTGGGACTAAATTGAAACTAAAAACAAATATAGGGACCAAATTGAATCACTTTGACACATGGCACAACTATGAAGTGACATGTGTAAAAAATTTTAAAAATTTTAAAATTTTAAAAATTTTAAAAAAATTCTAAAAAATTCAAAAAAAAATCAAAAAATTAAAAAAAAAAATAAAAATTGACATATGGCGTTGACTTTAACACTGTCTGTTCAAACTAACGGTAAGGACCAAATTGAGATAACAAAAAACTTGAGGACCAAACTGAAATTTCTTGACAAATAGAGGGACCAAAAAAGTAATTTAACCTATTAAAAAACTTATATTCTTTATTCTATTTTTTTTTTGTTTCATTAGAAAAACTTTTTTGTTTTGCTAAAAGAATTTGTGTGATATCTCAACCTATCAACTAGGATGATATTTGAAAAATTTTCTAGATCTCAAAGGTTTTTTTCATATTAGCATACCCTTAACTATACATTTATTTTTCTTGGTGTCGATTTCATTTAACGGTCTATCATATTGTTTGCACTTATTCATTTTTTAAATATTTTTATTTGTTATTTATTTTTATCATGTAGGATATTATTTTGATATTTTTTATATAATTATTTTAATCACTATAATTGTATAAATAATTTTATTTACTATAATATAATAATATAATATAATTATCATTAATATTTTCGATTACCATCCAACATATATTAAAATTCAAAAGGTGACAGATCTATGTTAAATTTCAATTATTATTAGTTTAATCTTTGTTCTTTGTGTGATTTTGATAAAGTGATATATTATAATTTTTATTAGCATAGATTTTGTTAGAATTTAAAAAATTGAAGTAAACATATATTTAAAATATTTTTTTAAAATATTTATTTTCCTTTATATTTTTCTAAAAATACTTTTAAATTTTATCAACTAGGTAACATTAACGTTTGCAAATTTAATAAATATTTTGATTCTCGAATTTTATTTGGTATTTTAATTTCAAATGTATACAATCATTATTTCTTTTTAAATATTTGATATTGAAGAAACATGAATACCTTCCTTTTAAGGTTGAATATTTGATAATATTATGTTTTCATTAGAGTCATTTTTTATTATTTTATAAAAATTAATTAATTTATATTAAGTCATAAGAAAACGAGTACAAATACGAGTAATAATCGTCACCCGGTAAGGATGAGGATGGAACAAAATTTGATACCTGTTATCTTTGAATATGGGGATGAAAATAATTTTTTTCTCTCAAGATATGTATGGGATAGTGAAACACATCATTATCTTGTCCTATTGTCATCCCTAATTAACCATTAAGTAATTTGTTTCAAATATCAAATATTAATTGGAAATGGTTTTTTCCAATTATAACTTCCTTTATTATCTATACATTAGATGGCCAATTCTTGGTTTAAATAAATTTTCATTCTTTATTAAATTTTTTCTGTATTACTTTAATATGTTTTAAAGTTTACATTTAATAAATATTTCTTTTCAGTTTTTTTTTCAAAGTAAGCTATCCCTCTTAAAAATAACCTACTTTTATTATTCTATTAATATTAAAATTATTCGGTCAATGTAAACTGTATTCATTAATTTGTTATTCCTTATTTTTTTTGTATATTATTATTTTTTATCTCAAATTTGACTGTTTATATTTAAAAATATTTATTTTCACTTTTTTTTAATGTGCGTTTTTCTTCTTGGATTTAAGTTATTTATAGGGCATTCATGTTACAAAGTTTTGATGATTTGAATTGGCTACATTAGGTAACAATCATTGTCAACTTATTCTTATTAACTTTTCTCCTCTCCAGAGATTCATGCACAAACACTAGGATTGAAGACTGCTACATTGATTCTGGTGATGAATTGCATTTTGGCAAAAAGTGGCTGGGATAAGTATGGAATTAAATTTGGAAAGCCAACCCAACACTTAGTCATTAGAAGAGTCATTTGTGTATCCTAGACAGTGCCATGGATGCATTAGGCAATGAAATGTTTGCTGGATTTCTGAAGAACATATTTGTCAAAGGATTGAATACATGAAATATGTATTTTGGATAACTTGTTCTTATGTATAACGCTCTCAACCTAACAATCTTTATAATTGATATCAAAATTTTAAATTTTTTATGTTTGAAATTATGTCAGATTTACATTTATAATAAAAGTTTGAGTTGTGTTATGGTTTTATAGTTAGGTATATCATTCATTTTGTATTTTATGTTTTTCCTTTTTAATAATTGGGTTTTAATATATTTTAATAGAGTTAATTTAGTCTTTTTCATTAAATTAGTATTAATAGCATTTGAAATGTGTCACATAAAAAATTGGAAAGTACTCACATATCAACAGTTTGAAATTATCATATGTCAAATCATAGAGATCCTAAAGTAGAAGATGGCACTACAAATGATTAGGGGCGGATGATAGAAGGGGCAGGCAGGGGCCATGGCCCCCTCCCTCAAATATTTTGATTTTTTAATTTTTTACATTTTTTACATTTTAAAATCTTTTTAAATCATATAAACTTTTTTTTAATTGTATATATCTTTTTAAATTGAATAATATTATATTAAAAAGTAATGAAAATTAAATTATGTATTTTTTTATTTATTTTATATAGTATAATAATAAATAATAAAACATAAAATCAAGTATATAAAGAAACAAAATTATTAAGATATTTTTTATTTTCTCTTCCATTAGTTTTTGAGTTTCTCATATATTGTATTCATCTCTTATGCTTTTTTTTTTGTTACTAAAAAAAGGTTAGACAATAACTCAACATTTTTGTCCTAATTTTTTCACATCTTCTCTTCAATTCTTAAATAAATAAAAAATGTAACTTTCTTTTATCTTATTTGATAGTGAAATATTTGTTTAACATTTAACACTATTTTTTATCTCATGACATTTTTGTATATTCATTTTTTATTAATATAGAAGAAGAAGCAATGTACTATGTGATTTTTTAATTGTAACTTAATTATCATAGTTTTTTTAGTAATTATGTCTCTCAACTTTTGATTAGATTATGATAAATTATTTTTTAATCTTAAACTTCTTTTTTAGAGAGGTATATTGATGAAAAACAAAAGAATAAATTTATTTTTTAAAATTGATAAATAAACTGTCAGTGAAAATGAAAACATGACAATATGATTGCTCATCGCATAACAATGAAATGAAAGTTTGTGAAGACTTTTTGAATCAAATGCATGTTAATAAATGGAAGATAAATATTTTGCAGATAATATGGTTATTTACATCGAAAAATGAAAATTTTAATTATAATTCAATTACATAAGCTCAAGAATACGAAAAAAGATAAACATTTCTTTTGATATATGTAATTTCTTTGATAGTTATAGATATACTAGATTATGTATTCGTTTTTATTGAATTAGTCACACTAATTAATATTAAATATATGTTTTAAATATATTATTTTAGCTTCCCCAAAAATTTTGGTGAAGATCTGCCGTTGCAGATGACAACTTTCAAATGAACTTAACATAAATCTCAAGAAAATAAACTAAATTAAGTCTTTTTAAGAAAATAAAAAACTACATTGTTTCATTGAAAAAAATAAGAGTTCAACTAAGTGAAAAAAAAATGAAATATATATACATAAATAAATATATATTAAAAAAATTAAAAACCTAAATATTAGAATCAAACTACTAGGTAAACCTAAAAGAACGTCATCATCTCGATCTGGTAGATAAACTTTATTTTCTATATCTGTTTTTTTCTTTTCTTAAATTTAAGTTATTCATAACACTCTATTTAATGTTAACACTCAGTCAATACGTCAATTAATTTGTTAATTATTGATAATTACAACTGCCATCATTTATTCCCCATTAAAGTAAACTCTCTATAAATTGGTTCAACAAGAAAAGAAAGAAAAATACAAAATAGTTAATATGATCAATAATAAAAATTTTCAAACATTAAAACATTATTATTCCATCAATGCGTTTAGTTTATATATATATATATATATATATATATATATATATATATATATATATATATATATATATACCTATGCTTGTATTTTTGGTTCAAGAAAAATCCTCCAAAACTAAAATTTCACTCTACTATTCTCGTATCATGAAGCAGTGGCTGAACCGCGGAAATAATCATGTAATTTTTTTCTCTTATTTTCTTACGGTAATAGCACATAAATCGTCATTAATAATCATCAAATATAGTTTTTCCGATGCATTGATACACTTCCATTTGGATTTTGATAACTTTCATAGCAAACTTTTGGTTAGTTTCTTCATATATTTTTCAGATACATTGTTCATAAATACAGATGCTTTATGTTAAATTGATATGATGAGTTTGGTGTTGTATGTGCAGGTCCTTGGTGTGATCTCTTTAATTGTGATACTGGGATCAGTGAATGTGAAGGTAGCAGAAAGTAGGGTTCAGAGTGAATTGGCGAAAACCGAATATTCTGCCATCAATTGCAGAAAGCACAGTGGAAGTTTGAAAGATTTTGGAGGAGTCGGTGATGGGAAAACATCAAACA
>Ga0214543_1006282_pt1 | contig 21241 bp, 11 predicted proteins | sample CNSS2metaG_FD_160094 | JGI IMG/M metagenome (GOLD analysis project Ga0214543, IMG submission 160094) | Root nodule microbial communities from cowpea collected in UCLA plant growth center, Los Angeles, California, USA - CNSS2 | ecosystem: Host-associated > Plants > Roots > Nodule | place: USA...
ACGAGGAACCCTTGAGTTGTGGCTCGGGTTGGCGAGTGTTGCCGGTGTGAGTGTGCTGGTTGTGGCCAGTACGGATGGGTCCAGATGGATTGCCCTCCTCAGTTGTTGGCTGACGAGTTTGGTAGTCTTGGGACGATACGAACTATGTTCGTATATGGGAACTCTACCTGGCGTTGCGGTGTATGATCCGTAGCATGTTTTCCCGCACGTGCTCTATCGGTTGTGTCCGATAGGTATGGCAGCAAGTCACCTTAAAGTAATCCTTAGACGTTGTAGAACACGAATAATTCGATTGGGGGTCAGATGGTAGGAATTAAAGAATAGGGCAATGTGAGATGTTTATGTTATGTACGATCTCTTGTGTTTATATGCTTATATTTTTGTAACTTTATATATGTGATTTAATTGTTAAGCTCACCCTATCTGCGTGTGTGTGGCGATGATCGTGTACGCGGTACACGGGAGCATATGTTGGTGATGCAGGTGGCTTTGGTGCAGCCTAGTCGCGAAGATGGGATTGACTTGGGGAAACTATTACGTGTATTTACTTGTTTTTGGAAAACATTTGTAAACCCTAATGGGTGACTTGATAATATTGTGGATTTTGATTTTGTAATGGACGTTGTACACTTTATCCGCCCATTTAATAAAGTTTTAAATTTTCCTGCGTTTTGGGAAAATGAGGCATTATTAAACGCACAGTTTTATTTATTTCATTTATTTATTTATAAATCAGTAATATCCTGACGAGATGTTACAATTTAGGATCATACAAGAGGGAAAAAAAATAAATGGAGGAGGAAATAAATGAGAAGAAATGAGACGTGAACCTACACAGAGGACAATTAATGGGGTGGTACTAAGTCAAAGTTAGAAGAAGAGACAAATAGCTCACATTTCATGGTGAAGGAGGAAAAATTTGCATTCAACGTAACGATAATCAATAGTGGCATTAACGCGTGCACAGTTAAAATAAAGTAGGTTAAACTATTAAGGGTAATATAGTTTGCATAAAATTGTAGTCTATATCACTACAGTTCCTTGAATGAAACCGTGGTATATAGTGAACTAAACTACAGTTTTAACTAAATTTAGTATATTCTTTATTAGTAATTTCAAACATATCATCGCTTCAACATATACTATCTTCTTATATTAATCGTAATTTATATGCATAGTTATTTCATATATATGCAGTAGAACATATATCAAACTAGTTGAACCGTTGAAATATAATGAAAATTATTTTATCAAAACAAAAGTTCTTCAAATGAAACAAAAATTAAGCAAAGAAAGTACAAAATATACATTTTTTTTATTTTATGAACAAAGGAATGGTTTATGCATTGAATACTTTAAATTAAGAGTTAAATATTCTCATGCGAAAAAAAAAATACATAAAAACATTAAAAAGAAGTAATTGATATTTAAATATGAGATATGAAATCTATTTCATTAACTATAATTGATAATACACCATTTGGACATAATCACATAAAACTTATATTATCATCTTATTTGTCATTATTTTTCATTTTTTTTTCTTTTTCCTTTTTCACATTATTATCGTTCCACTTGTGGTGATAAAATATCTTTTTGAAATTTTCTTTATGATCATGTCGATAACCATGATCACAACCAGGACCACAACCACGACCAAGGCCATAATTATGACCATGAAAATATTAATTAGAAATATTATTGCATTCACTTTTGAGAATGGAACATAACTAGGTGGACGAGTCTCGTGAATTTTCATCAAAAACTTCATTGTTTTGTTCTACCATAAGAGACATAAAATTCAGAATATTTCTTTTTTCACGATATTGTTGTGACAACAATTTAGTTGTTCAAATGTTTTATTTATTTGTTTAATAGTATTACCAAGACCCATTGCATCTAGGTGTATTTCAACTAGACATGTTAAAGTGAGCCAAGTTGGCTCACACAAGTTGGTTCATCATGAGCCAGGTTATAAATGAATGAGCCCAACCCTACTCACTTTATGGTGAGCCAAAAAATTTGCAACCCAGCTCAACCCACCACGAGTTGGTGGATTAATTGAGTTGGCTCACCAATTCACATAAAAAAATATTTATTTATTTTAAGTATTCAAATATTTAAATAATTTTTAAGCAACCAATGAGATGACAATCACAAAAAAAATAATCAAGAATCAATGTCTTTATCATGCTCACCACCAATATATGATTCCAAGAAAACATGGGTAATATTACATATTTTCTATCATGTTATTCAACAAAATATAAATGAAAAACTACACATTTTTGTCATGCTAATTTAGAAAAATTTGTTTATAAGACAATGCTTGAGTAATTTACTATACAAAGTATATTTAAAGATTCAAGTATCAATGTATATAACTTCATAATCAAATTGATTAAACATTCAAACTATTCAAATATTATTGAACAATATTATAGTATTTAAAAATATGAAATTGTGAACCTATATAATTATAAGTAGTAAATAACTATTTTTTTTTAAAAGTTGGTGGGTTAAGTGAGCCTGATTCAGTTCAACCAATATTTTGAAAGAAAAAATTTTTTTCAACACAATCCGATTTGAACCCATAGTGAACCAGGTTAGTTCAAAAGTTATAATCCATTTTGACATCTCTAATTTTAGTATTTAATATTTGATATAAATAATTTTTTTTTGTAATATAAAGGTCACAAACTTAAACTTTATAATATTTGACGTTTAGAGTGAAAACATAAAATAATAATAATAGTAATAATAATAATAATATAAACAATTTAAGTGTTAGTAAGTAAATAGATATTCATTGGTTTCATACTAAGTAAAGGTTATTCAGTTCTATAAAGTATTAATTTTAATTTTATTTTCATAAATTTGAATTTGTATAATATATATATATATATATATATATATATATATATATATTTATTATTTTAAATGTGCCTAACAATTTCACATCCCCATGTTTCTTGAGATTGAATAGAACCAAACTCAGCTCGCTGCCGTGAGTGAAGAGTTACACTGAAATTTGAGTGCGTCAACCTTATTTCTGTGTTGGTGGTTTCATTATGGCTCCTAGAATCCTTCTATGCGGCGACGTTTTAGGCCGCCTCAGCCAACTCTTCAAGCGCGTCTCTTCAGTGAGTCTCACCGTATCCTTTGTTGCTTCTAATCTAGGGTTTGTTTCTATCGTTACTCACTCGGAACATTGTTTTCATGTGATTGCTGCAGGTGAGCAAATCTGCAGGTCCATTCGACGCGCTTTTGTGCGTAGGCCAGTTTTTCCCGGACTCACCGGAGCAACTGGAAGAATTCACGGCCTACATTGAAGGTGGATCACCGATTCCGCTTCCGACTTACTTCGTCGGCGATTACGGCGTCGCCGCCCCTAAATTTCTCTTGCAAGCTTCCAAGGACTCCGCCAACCGCGGGTTCATGATGGACGGCTTCAAGGTTTGCCACAACTTGTATTGGTTGAAAGGCAGTGGCAAATTCCCCCTCTTCGGTACCAACTCTTTCTTTTGCTTTGCCAATTCGATTAGGACTTTTGAATTCGGTGGCTTAAATGTTGCAGTTGCATGTAGGGTTATCCGTGGCCTATTTATCTGGTAGGAAGTCATCCAGTGTTCAACAGTTTGGAACTTACAGCGAAGATGATGTTGATGCTTTGCGAGCTATTGCAGAGGAACCAGAAATTGTTGATCTGTTCTTGACATATCCTTCAATTGTTGTGAATTATCTCTTGTACAGACAGAGTTAGTTAGTTACATGCTTGTTACTTCTCACATTGCATATAATATAAGCTGAGAGGATTCTCTGTGTTCACTTCCTTGATTCATTATTACTAATGAATGGCCAAGTGGCGTCACCAATGGAGCAGCTGCTTCGGACATTCCTGCTGGAGCCTCGGATGTTGTAGGCAGTGATTCAACCATATCGGAGTTAGTACAGGAGATCAAGCCTCGGTAATTGTTATTTTTGTTTTTTGTGCAAACTACCTAAATGGTCAATAGCCTAGGCATTTTATATTTAACAAATGGTATTGCATGCTTAAGCCTCATTTCACATTGTTTGCTTGGAATTGGATTGTGCACATGGGAGTTGAGAGGGTTAGGTCTCTTGTTCCTTGTTCAATTGAGTGACTTTTGTGTTCTATCATGTTTACTGTAGTTGTTGTAGGACAGTAAAACATAATATTGTATTTGCAATTCTTGTTATTGGGAGTGACAATCTCACGAGTGGTAAACGAAAATGGGATTTGGTTGAGAGAAAGATTAATTAAAATTTTTAAATCTAAAGGGGGAACTATAAGATCGGGATTTTTGGAGTATTCTGGAAGACTTTGGTATGTCGAATGTAGGTTTTGTGGTCTTTCTTGTGGCTTTTGTAAGCCTGATTCTGATCACTGCAGTTATTTTCTTATGGTTATTTTTGGGGTTAGTTATCACATTGCAGGCACGAAAGGTATATACTATGCCCGTGAACCATATACCAATGTTGATGCTGTGCATATCACCCGTTTCATAGGGCTTGCATCTGTTGGAAATAGAAATAAACAGGTTTGTTTGTTGGTCTTATTGTTCTTCTTTTTGTATTTTGTTTATTTATTTAACTGAAAATTTTGAATTAGTAGATACTTTACCATTTTCATGTGGTAATAGTAGGGGTAACAATTGCATCCATTTATTCATCAACCACCCAATTCATTCATGCATAAATATATCAAATCTGCCCTATTATATGAACAAAAATAATGAAGTGGACAGACTGGATCAACAATCACTATCGAATGGTTCATAAACCATGAATCATATTTTAAGCCAATGGTTAATACGAGTTACTATGTTGAACCAAGATTACAAAGAAATGAATAGTGAGGATGAGGAGTAACTCTCTTAAAATTACCCTTGGAATCAATTGATCCCTCATATTTGTATGTGTGTGTGTAGGGGAGAAATCAAATGATGCTGGTACGAGTTACATTAACTATGGCACCTTCAATAACTCTTTATCAAAATCAACATTTTGAATTATAATTTACCTTTATTGTGTGTCAAATTTTAGAAAAGATGAACAACAATAAGATGCTAATCAAGTAGTTCATATTGGTGTATATTTCAAGAATTATATATTATGTCATTTTGATGCATATAGATGGGATATCTAGTAATTTTAGATTAATATTACTTTTTTAGACATGATTTAAGTGATAAGAACTTTCAATCCAACATTATTTTTTAGAAAAAAAGAAAGTTTATAATTAAAAGATATTGAAGGTTTCGTAGTTGATGTGGTGTAGTGTCATTTGATCCCTCTCCACAACCACCCACCCACACACCCACAAAAGATATTGAAGGTTTCGTAGTTGATGTGGTGTAGAGTTGTAATGTCATTTGATCCCTCACACACCCACATTTGCCGACTTTACCTTTTAAAATGAGTTGCTCACTTTAGAGGGTTCAGATCTCTCTGATAAATAGATGACAAAAAGCCTTCACAGCTCAAACTAGAGGAACAATAAATAGATAACAGAGACTAATGGAACAAGGAGAACAGGAAAAATGTTCAGTAGAAAGACAAGAAAACTGAATTTGAATAAAAGAAAAGTAAAAAGAGCTGGTAGATTGGTTTCTGGAGAGTCAGCAGAGGTTCACACAGTGGTCCAGAGGGTCACATCATGGTCGCACAGTAGTTGCAATTAGGAGAGTTGACAACTGAATCATAATTGCTATGAAATATGAGCATTTTCTGCAAAGTGAAACCGTTCCACTCGAATCCCAAAATTATCCTCATAAAAGGCCTTTCTACTGTTATATTGGAGATCAATGCCATTGTAAGGATTTTGGACTCCATCAGGATAGCAGTGCCGTAGTAAAATGCCTCTTGCAGCCACTATGGTGAAGTGTGAAGCTATGGCAATTCATATAATGGCCATGGGAGGCTGTGCACTGCTATGCTGCTATGGCGTGCTATTGATAACTCTGATTTCAGATAGTGCTTTATTTTTCTTATCAACAAAATTAACGTACTGTTTTTTCGGTCCCTAAAAGATTAATAGCTTTTCAGTGATTCTGACATTGTATTTGCTTCTGCATTCCAGAAATTTATTCATGCAATTTCCCCCACGCCTGCTTCGACCATGTCTTCAACTGAGATTGCTATGAAAACCACAAGTACCACTTTATCACCTTACACATTTGTGGAGAAAAGAACTTCTCCTGTGGATTCCACGAAGAGATCCAGTGATTCTATCTCTGAGTCTCAATATTGGAGATATGATGTTTCTCAAAAGCGACAAAAACATGAAACTGGACAAGCGGATAAGCTGTGTTTCAAATTTGTCTCTTCTGGATCTTGTCCACATGGAGAGAAGTGCCATTTTCGACATGATACAGATGCAAGGGAGCAGTGTAGGAGAGGTGTTTGTTTTGATTTATTGAACAAGGGAAAATGTGAAAGGGGCCCAGACTGCAACTTTAAGCACAACTTGCAGGATGGAGGTGACAGTCATCCTTCTAGGAGGCCCGGATCTGGCAGGTTTGTCTTCGGACTTACTATGTTCTATAATTAATGTGCGTTCTGTTAGTTAGTAATACTTCATTTGTAAGTTTTAGTATTATGTTATTATGTTAATACTAATATTAATGCACTAAAAAGTTGATTGTGCAAGTTAGTTAGTCCTCATATTTGTTTATTTGCTTCTTAATTGTTCCATCTAACTTTTAGGCATTTAGTCTTTGACAAATCTATCCTAAAATATGGCTGCAGGTCAAAAGAGTGTTGGTTTTGCTTGTCAAGCCCAAATGTGGAGACACATTTAATCGTTAGCATTGGGGAGAATTATTACTTGGCACTGGCTAAAGGTCCACTTGTTGAGGACCATGCACTGATAATACCCGTTGAGCACATGCCTAGTACCTTATCTATGTCTTCTGAATCTGAAATTGAGCTCTCTAGGTTTCAGAACAGTCTCAAGAATTACTGCAGGCTCCAAGAAAAGGAAGTGATATTTTTTGAGTGGGTCTCCATTCGTGGCACTCATGCCAATCTTCAGGTAGTAGTTTCTGTTGAGAGTTAACGATCTAGTTTACTTTTATTTCTTCCCTGTCCACTTTCCCTTTTTATAATTTGCTTAATTCCACGTTGCATGGCCAATCTCTTCATTTTGCTGGTTAGCTGTTTTGTGCTCTATCAGTAGTAGTTTGCTGTTTTTAATTTTTGATCGACTGTTTTAGATTTGCTCTCTAATTGAATTTGTGCCCTTTTGATGTAGGCCATTCCCATTCCATCTTCCAAAGCAGTTATGGCTGAAAAAGTTTTCAATTTAGCTGCACAAAAGTTGGGATTTGAATTTGTGGCCAAGACATGTAAGTATTATTCTTCAAATTATGTTTCATATTTCATTGCCTACATGATCTGAGTCAGACCTGGATCCATTAATTTCCTGTCTCTTTATTCCACTTCCTTGTTTTTCCTTTGCTCTATATATCAATTGTCGGGCACTAATTACCTGACTTGAAACAGTGGACTTTGATTTATGTATTCTGAAAATGCTTTACATTTGTTATTTATTATTTTGGCTGGTTGTGTGGGAGGGTGTTTTTGGTCTTCTGCATATGTTCTTTGTTGCAACACAGTTGATAGCATTTCTGATGGAAGGAAGTTCTTGAAGACTCAAATTGATGGGGGTTCAAGCTTGTTCTATGCTCAAGTTCCGGGAGGCAAAATTCTGCTGCATCATGTTGAAAAGAACGAGAAATTTCCTGCCCAATTCGGCCGTGAGGTAGCCTTCTAATATTGATACACTGAATAAACAAATCATATCAATATATTTCTTAAAAATTTCTTTTTCAGAAAGAGGTCATCAATGGTAGCATGCTTGGGTTAACATTGCAACTCTTTGTATTTATCAGTGAATGTTAATACCTGTAAACGCGACGCAGGTCATGGCTGGGTTGCTCAATATGGCAGATAATGCAGATTGGAGGAATCACAAACATAGCAAGGATGAGGAAACGAAAATTGTTAAAAATTTCAAGAGCCGATTTCAAGAATATGATCCAAACTGCTAATTGTTCATGCATTGAATTCTGAATTTACTCCAAAGTCCTCATGGTTATGGCGATTCCTTGTTCATCTTTCAGTTATATGTCGTGATTGATTCAGTGCTCTATGCTAAACGGAAAGGTGCCTTGTTTAATTTGGTAATCATCGACCTGTTTACTTATTTATTGAACCAACTGATCTTATAGTAGTGTGTTTTTACCTATGAATTGGTGCTTAGAGATTTGTTGGTCATGCTGGATGTTAACTGGTAACCTTTTTCCGTCGGCAGCTTCTGTGGTAAGCATCACTTTCCTTTCCTAAACTTGCATTGCTATTTTTTGTGAGATGTTATATGCACATTACATAGACGTCTCAACCTTGCTATTCTATATTTTCAAGGCAAGAATCACCGAACGGAGTTTGATATTCTATAACTCCGGCTATTTGTGCGCGTTAGTCAGCAAGCAGAGCAGCAGCCTGCACCTAATTGACAGAGTATTCATTTTTGATTCGAGAGGCAGGGAGATTAAGAGGGTGAGAGGTGACTTGCTTCAACTTTCAGCTAGTCAATAGTAAGTATCCTTTTATTTGATGTAGGGATCTAACGGATTTGTGTACTCTTTGTATTTTCCCAAAGCTCGGATTCTACCCTTTTATAATTAATTCAACTTCATATATATATATATATATATATATATATATGTATGTGTGTGTGTGTGTGTATCAAATTTAGTGATATTAAGTGTAAGAATTCTCAGTATAGACATTTCTCTAATTACTACAACAAAAATAGGGTTTTTAAAACTGAGGTATAAGATGAGATCAGATCTAAATGATCGAGATAAATCAAATCGATTTTGACGACCACTTGAAAGAATTTAACTAATTAAAAGAAATTTAATCAATACAAATACAAAATTGTGCAGTTAAACCCATGGTTATCAAAATCGTGAGTCAACTCGTAAATTTGAACGAGTTTACATTCTCACACGCTCTAACCCGATTTAACTCGCAGGTAGAATTGTTTTTTGGTAGGATCGTGTAAACTCGAGCAAACTTGGTTAAACTCGTGTGAAATTGCGAGTTTAGAGGCAATTCAACGAGCTAAGTTTGACACTAAAAATTGCCACTTTGTTGGTTTCTAGGTCAATATATGCAAAACGCATCTAGGCAATGATTTCATGATTCATTGGCTCACTCTTAGAAGAATCGGGTTGCTTTGGGTGTTGATGTTGATTCGCCTATTGCAGCAACAAACTTCGCCTGTTGGTTTGTGTTTTGGTCTTTGATTCTCCTCCACACTTTACCATATCTCACAACTTTCATTTTTTCTCTCTGCCTCAGTTTTAGGTTCGGCGGCACATGTTAGTTTTTTAACTTTTTCAGTTTTAATCACCTCTTATTATTCTGAACAATTGAGCCTCCTTTTACTATGCTGAACTTTTGGCCCAACATTTAAGTTCAACATTTTTTTTTGTATGTAAAGTATAAAATATAATCAATTAAAATTATGACAAAAGAATAATAATATTAGAGAAAAATATTTGAAATATATAATATGATAAACTAATAATTATAAGAATTAAATATATTTTTATCCTTTAACTTTTAATTAAAATTGAAATTAGTTCTATTTATAAACTTTAAATTAATTTAGTTTCTCAACTTTAGAAATGCATAAATTTAATTCTTGCAGTCACATTTTAGTAAGTTTTTTGATGTTTCAAATGTATTTTATGATAACATTTCAACAAACATTGAAGTAAAAGTACATTAAATTCATGATAACATTTCAACTAACGTGAAAATATACCAAATGGTCTAAATAACTTGAACGTTATTATGAAATGCGTTTTGAAATGTCAAATAAACTAAACAAAATAAATTAAATAAAATTTGGTTAAAAAGATTAAATTCATGCATTTTTAAATATGAGAGATTAAATTGGGTTGTAGTTTTAAAGAAAGATTAATTTCAATTGTTGAGGGATTAAAAACATATTTAACTCTAATTATAATAATAAAAAAATAGAAAAATTATTTATAAACATTATAAATATTAAATTTATGTTATTTATAAATATTTTTATATGGAGTAAACTCTCTCAATTGGTTAAACCTAATTCTTGAAACTAAAAATAGAAAATTAAATAAAAAAATAATTTAATTTCAACATAAATAAATAATATAATTCCTCATTCTCTTAGTTGATAGGCATGCGAGTTTCCTTTAAAAAAATTTTGACCGGCACGCAAGTCAAATTCGTAGATTGTATAACATTCACATTATCTGTTGCTTGTGTAATATTTTTTAGAGAGCTAAACATATAAAATTTCTAAAATTCAAGCTTTAGGTCTACAAATAAGAAAAAATATTATTAGTTTTATAAAATAAAGTAAAAAAAAAAAAAACTGGGTGGATGTGAAGAATGTATGTAGTTCTCACAAAATCGGGTTCCAACCTTTTGCATCCCACTTTCTCCAGCACCTTCTATGCAATTCAAATTTGTTTTTTCGGAATACTATTTTTTTTATATATATCTGAAAGCCCGTTAGAATCTCCATATGCATAGGCGGTATTACAAGAAAAGTGACGGTGTAAAAAAGAAATCTCAAAATCTTATTTCCTTACTTTTGAGAGTCCACCACGAAGTTTATTAACTTGCATGAAATGGGTTATATTAGGGATTTTTCTTCCTGTGCCTCCACACTTTCTTTGTGTATCCTCATAAAATGATCAGTTTATTCTCCCTAAAAGGAACTTCTAGATTATATGTTCTACAATTTTTTTGAAACAAGTTTTCCAAAATTTTCAGAATAAAATTTTGAAACAATTTTTGGGATGCATGAAACAAATTATAAAATAAGTTTTTCGAAATAATTTTTTCGAAGCAAACTGTTCGGGACACATATAATACCTTTCGATTTTTTGGAACATCTTCCACGAGATATGTTTCGAAAGAGATTTTGTTTGTGCTCTGACTCTCTTCTTCCCTTTGCATCGTTCCTTCTTTTCATCTTCCTTTCCAACGATGATAAAAGTTACAGTGCTGGTACCGATAGTAGCATGGTGCAGTGATGAAAGATAACTAGTCTTTACTTAGTAGTGTGGGGGTTCAGTTGGTACTTGTGAGGTGCGGAAAGCAATAGCCATTTATCGCCCATAATTTTACAAATTTGAATCCATGAACCCAGATTGAAATAAGTTAGGGGTATATTACATAGAACTAGTTCTTGTTAAATATAGTGACAATTTTTTTTTTAAAAACAAAATCAAAAATTTGAATTTTAATAAGGTTTGCACTAAATATAGTTTTGTGGATTTCTTTACATAAACATGCAGTTTATCCATTTATTTTGTCGATAACTAACATACTTTAATGAAAAAACTTAACTCAAAATGTAAACAAAACAAAAATAGAATTTGTTGGTAACTAACATACGTTAATAAAAATAAATAAACTCAAAATGTAAACAAAACTATTGAGAAAATATAGCCTCAACCTTAAAAAAATATAGAGAAGAATTTGGCTTCAATGGTTTACTAAACTCATTTAATTTGAACTTAAATGTTGTTGGAAATAGTTTAAATATGAGTCAAAAGTCTCACATTGGATATAATAGATCAAGTTAAATACTATATAAGAATAAAGATCCATAATATCATTGTCTTAAGATTTTTGGGTAAAAATAGTGTCAAATACCTTATACGTGTGTAAAATCAATGTCCACAATCTCTCAATGACCATAACCCACATGATAAAATTCATAATCAGTTAATGTTGTATTTTCTGGTGTTCTAATATAGTGTTGTAGTTTTTATCTTTTTCATCCCACGACTCCATCACTAGATAATTCATTGTCTTGTAGATGCATTTGCCGATAATAGATTGTTCCTTGTTGAGTTTATTGTTTTGCAACAAATTCAATCTTTTGTTATGAACTTGTTCCCAATGGAAGCGTGGAATCCCACTTGCATGGTTCTTAAAAACTTCTTGTTATTTGCTCACTTCATTATCGAGGTTTGTTAGTTCTTTAGAATAAGGTTCATATTTTATTCTATCTTCTAGTAGGGATTGAAAGGGAAAACAACCCGTTTGAGTGGAGTGTTTGTTAGATTGCCGAAATCGATTGATCTAAAGAGCATCAAAACCTATCATACAATAAATTATCCTTAATATACACAAAATTCGGAAACACACCTCATCAATGGTTATAAGATAAATGCATGATAGCAGTGTTATCATAATACATTACAAGTGGCCTGTAAATACTTTTAACAATTTAAAAGTCAGAAATCAAATTTTTAAGCCACACTGTTTAACAAGTGCTTCATAACAAGCAACATACTGCCTCTATGGTAGAAGTAGCGGTAAGAGTTTGTTTAACACTCTTCCAAGAAATAGCTTATCCTATTATCATAAAACCAAAGTCGGAAGTAAATTTTCAACAACCAGAAAAATCAAAATTAAAATAACCAATAAGATGAAGTTGATGAAACTTCTTATAGGTCAACATGTGATCCTTGGTTGATAGCTTTTTAGTTACTCAAACTTGGGTCACTCAAGTATCTCCCTGAAACATTAACAACAAAAGCAATATCGGAATGAGTATAAAATTGAGTATATATTAAACTAACAATAGTGGAAACATATGAGACTTTTTTCATTTAGACTTTATCATTATCATTTTGAGGACACGGAGATTTAAAGAGTTTATCACCTTTTTTAAGGTATGCAACACATGAGGAACAAGAAAGAATGCATGTTAAACCTTGAGAACTTTGTCAATATATCTCTCTGAGGCTAGGGATCTCTCAACAGATTACTAAATTCAATTTTATCATAGATTATTCAATGAACAGTCTAGTCCATCACAAACCGTTCATCATAAACCCAAACGTCTTATTCATGTAAGTAATAACCATGTACTATATAATTGTTACTAACAAATAATATAATTTACTAATTAATTTTAATCCACGATGATAACAAAATAAAGAATAATAATTGTATATAATGAAATTATATAAAATACAACGGTATCCCTTTATGCGGTGAACTTAAAATTAAAATTTTCTGTAAACTTTTCTTTTTGTTTGAGGTAAATGGAAAAAAATGGTGAGACAGAATAAAATTGTTTACAAAATATAAAAGGTTCCATTTATAAAACGTTGAAAAAAATGAATAAAACATAACAGTAGTTTAAAATAAATAACTTTTCTTTTTTGTTTATACGAGGCCAAACCCCAAATTGAATTGAAAAAAAAAATAAAAAGAAAAAAGCTTCTGTGTCAATTAGTAGATAATTTGCAAACCTCAAATTGGGTGGGAATAGAAACTCTCCTTGGGTCAATTTGTAACCCAATGTTGGAGTTCTGGCCTGATAATTTGGGCCATAGAGAATCCAAATGCTAAGCTGGGCTTGGTGGAAGTGTAAGGTGAGGTGACTAGCGCTGACGCTGAAATATAGAGTAGAGTCAGCAAGAACGAAGGGGTTTGTACTCTGCATCTGCACTTCGGACCTTGCAAGATCCAGTGCTGTAATCTCTGCATTCTCTAATGGTACTTCAATTTCGTTTTCCTTCTCTCTTCTCGGTTTCAAATTCGATTTCGATTTCCTAATCTTGTGTTTTAATTTCTGTGGAAGGCTCCAAAACCGATTACGAGTCCTGTGCCCGATTCGTGGTACCCCACACTCTCCGTCTTTACCCTCGCCATCGGCCTCGTCTTAACCGCATCTTTCTTCATGTGAGTTCCTCTCGATCTACATTTCTGATTTTGATCTCCATGTTTCAATTTGCTTGCCAATTATGAGAAGGTTCCTGTGGATTTATGAATCTTTGAAATTTTACTCAACTGTAACAACGCTGGATTTCATTAATCTGAGTTTGTTGGAAAATGCTATCGTTGTGTTGCTACCTTGATCTCCGTAAGTGATAGCCAATACGGAGTCAACGCAGGGCAAGTCTTCTGAGATGAGAAGCACGAAATTCAGAATTGGAGTTTCACTCCAGTCATTTACGTAATAAGTTTTAATGGTTAGCATAGGTTAGTAAGGCGAAACCTCCAATTCTAATTGGAAAACAATAACAAAAATACATAAGCAAGTTTTGTGCTCTTGATAAATGCTTGTCATTGGTGGAACGTAGATTTCTCCTGCTTGAAGGTATGGAATTGGCTGCTTGGGTGAGAGATTTTGTGCAGGAGTAAATTTAACATAGGGTTTAATTTCTTAAATTTAGAGTAACAAAGGATCTTGCAGAACTACAATCTTCTAGGAAGGCATCCTGGTCAAGATGTTGTTAAATTTTTACGTGTGATCTAACATTCGCCCTTTTTGCCCATTTGTTGTTTAACCACCTAAATGAGCTGATGCGCAAGGAAGTATAGACACTCCAAAATAGTAGTTGAGTTTGTTCATACCTGGGTTAGACATATTGTTGGAAATTCGCTTTATATGCGGTTAGCCCTAATTCACCTTAGTTGTAGACTCTTTTAGGATTGCTTTAATTGCAACCTTAAAGGTGGTGGTTTAGATCCACATGAAATAGTGATGTGGTTAAATTGGAGTTAGACATTATTTTATAAGTTGTTTTTATGAAATCAAGTTAGAGCTAAATCCACATTTTAAGATATATAGATAGTTTCTATTTAAAATGGCTGGATTTATCATCCTCAATCTGTGTCTGACTTCGTGTTATCTTGTGCAAAAAATGTGATTGGTGTTCAACGGAAGAACTTTTGTATTTGGCACATGCTTATTATATATGTGAAATCTGACCTCATAGCTGAATGATATTATTATCGTGACCAATTATAAATAAGTTGTAGGTGTGTGTCCGGCTTGGACTTTTATTGTCTTGTATTTTGTGGTATTGAACTGTTTTTAATCTTAGAAGCATTAGGAATTTCCCCTTGTCCTGTTAGATCAAGTATCATGAACTCTGAATATTCATACCATACTAACTGCTATCATGGTATCTATATTCTTCTTTAGTCATAAAATAAATGGTTGATTATTTGCAGTTATGAAGCAACCTCTTCTAGGAAAACTCGTTCACTTGTTCAGGAGCTTGCAACGGGAGCAGTTGCATCAGTCTTCTTGGTATGTATTTTTTGTTCAATCACTTCTTGCCGTTAAACTGGTATGATATAGTAAACTTATGCTAATGTGTCTATTTTCTTGGCAGGGTTTTGGGTCCTTGTTCCTCTTAATTGCTTGTGGCGTTTATGTCTAATTAAACATTGAATTGGATGAAAATTTTGTGAAGCAAATAGTTTTATATGACTAAAAGTTATGATCTTTGATCTATCAATGACAATGTTGGTTATGTGTAATGTTCAAGAAGATTATGATATATGAGGATAGTTTTTAGACATGAATCTGCGTTACATTTCTATATACTGAATGCTGATGAACATTATGGTTGATAGTATAAACAGCGTAAATTTATCTGACTGGATAGTTTGGTTGGTTTTGAGTGTGCATATAGGCTTGGGCTCTCGACGAAAAGTGCAAGTGGTTATTCAATTTGTCTTCCCACTAAAAATTAGTCTTTTGATAATTTTTAAGAGGGTAATTTATTTTGTAAAAAATTTAAGAAATTTTAAAAGAAATTAAAATTCTATATTTCTACGTTTCTTTTTCTTTTCATGTTCTCTTTAATTTGTTTCTAGTAAAGTTTTCATCTCTTTGATTACAATAGCAGATTAAGAAAAAACAAAAAGAAAAATGTTACAATCAATACTGTTTACTTAGGCCAGTATTATAATCGTAACATGTATTTTGGTAAATGTTGAAGATTTCTTTCAAACTGTGGATAGTGTTTGTTCTTTTGTTAACATACTTAGAGTTATTTTATTGTTACTATTAAGTTCAAGTTATTTTATTGTTAATATTAAGTCCAAGTTATTTTTCAATCAACTGTTTGTTTGAAAATTTCTTAGTCAACATTAGAGGTGTTTTTTTTTATTTTTTATTATTGTTAAACATAATTGTTTTTCAATTTTTGTTCTTTTTTAATTGAAGTTAGTTGGGTTTATTTTCATCTTTATCGAGTTTAAGTCGTTTTTTGAACATGTGTTTGGTTTATTTTTAATCAATGTTAATAATGATTTTATCAGCCAATGTAAGCAGAATTATTTATTAAAGTGAGTGATTTTTTTATATTTATATTGTGATCCTGGCGGAACATTATTAGGACAGGTCCCCAAAAATTTTGGGACTTTTTTTTATATATATTTATATCTTTAAAATTAAAATTATATATTATTTATATTAAGTTTATATTATGCAAAATAATAATAAAAAGTAAAATTAAAAAATTTAATGGAAACATTGATTTATAAAAGAGATTAGTTTTTTTTTGTTAGAAGATCTTTCTACCCAATAAGTTATTATGAAAGCGTGTGAGGAGAAAAAAAAAATACAAAGAGATAAATTGGAAAACAGAGGTTGAAGAACACATAGATTAACATTGAAATATACATTTTTTGTATTATCTCTTACATATTAAGTATCTAAGTATCTTATAATGATGATTTATGTATGTTAGAGTTATGATTCTTCTTAGGATGTTTATCCCAAATTAGAATAAACCGTAATTACGATTTTAGGGATTTTTTTATGAAATTGATATGAACCTTAATTATAATTTTTCCCAAATTAGTATAACCCTTAATTATGAAATTTAGTAATTTTGTGTTTTTCTGCTTATGGTAAATTTTTTAAAGTTTTGAATTTATACAGGGTTGCTTATTTAATCAAAGTATGTGTTTAGTTATGTTTTGCAATGTGATAATTATGATTTGTGAATATAAATTTTAGATGAAAAAAAAAATGCATCTACGTAACTAACCTTGAGAAATTTCATGAGAACCAAGAATTCAAGACAATGAAAAACAAATATCTAAAATTCCGAGAATTACATATAATGAATTTAAAAATTCATTAGAACGTGATCCGGAAAAAGCGTCATCAAATTTGACAATATCTACCCAATCAAATTGATGAGTTCGGGAAAAGTGTCATCAAATTTGACAATATTCATCTAATCATATTGATGAGGTACGGAGAGCTTATCTAAAATGGTATTCATGGTTTGATATCGTAATATAATAATGAATGATAGTCATATTTTTTTGAATTCTACTATTATGTGTGCTTATTTTAAGCATAGGAAATGAAAAGAAAAAATGAAGAGTTTTTTTTTAACTAAAAAAAATTATATATAAAAAATCTAATTTGAACCCCTAAATTATTATTTCTGGATATTATTTAGAGTTTTCTCCAATATTATGAAGGTAATTTTTTATGAGTGTTAAACTAAATTTTTTCAGTTGATATGTATTGTGATTAATTTTTACTCTTTTTTTATGTAGTCATTAGTTTTTGTAGTTTTTTTTTTTAATTAATAACATCAATATTGTTTTCTTTCAATAGTTTGTTTTAATTTTTTTAAGGTTGACCGAAAAACTTCTAGTCAATAATAATTAAAACTTTTTTTGATGAATGTGAGAAAAAAAATTTCAATATCGCTTAAAAAGTCGTCTAAAAGAAATATCCATATAATTTCATTAATATCAATTGGTTCAAGAATTTTGGCAAAAGTAACAGTTCAAATTGATTAAATAATAATCAATATTAATATTTAAATATTTTTAAAATGTTGCGATAATTAAAATATTTAATTTAAATAAGAAAATTAATTCAATAAATTTAAATTATCTTCTCTAAATGAAGTATTTAATAAGTTAAAAATTAAAAAGTATTAATTTAAATTAACATAAATAGAAAATACGGTTTTTTTATCCAAACTCTTCTTATTTTCAATAGTTAAGAAGAGAGAGAAAGATATACCAAAATAGTATAAACCAGCAATTATAACCTTTTGAGCAAATTGGCAATATCAGAAATAATAATGATATTTTAATTTATTCTTTTATTCACTTTTAATTCACTATTTCAATCATCGCTAAATCATTTATTTTAATTTTTTTAGTGATGTTATGTGATAATCTAATAATAATTAAAATGATAAATTTTATATAGATAAAAAAAGTGGATTAAAATATCATTATCCTATTAGAAATACAACTAAACTACACTCCTATCTTTACTTATGACCTACACTCTCCATGAACGTTTCATCGTGCAACACTCAGTCTTTGTTCTTTAATTATTGAGAGCTTTACAGTTGCGCTGCGAAATAAATCGAGTTATCCAAATATTTTGATCCCTTCACTAATTATATATATATATATATATATATATATATATATATATATATATATATAATACACGCTCATTTGACATACACATATGTCATGCAGTGCAATGTTACTAAAATTTATTGAATAATTTCATGAAAGATACCAACCTTTTATTTATATTAACGCTTTTATAACTTATGTATCACTTGTATAAGTTAAGAAAATACGATACAATTTTTAAACATTTCTTTACTCATTTTCTTAAATATTGTTTATGTTTTGGGTGACATCAATTGTCCCGTGGTAGAGATTGGGTGGGTCGAGTTACAATTGAATCATGACACTTGGACTTATACTCATTAACAATTATAACTTTTGGCCAAGGGGTAAGAACTCGATTCAATAATTAGTATCAGAGCCAAGGTCATGAGTTTGATTCCCAAGGGGTAATTGCTGAGGGGGAGGTTGTTACGGGTGACATTAATTGTCCCGTGGCAGAGGCTGGGTGGGCCGAGTCACAATTGAATCATGACATTTGGGCTCATGTAGTCTTAAGTAGAAGGAGTTGTGCCCTGACTAATAACAATAGCTTTTGGCCAAGTGATAAGCGCTCGATCCAAAAATTTATTCTTTTAGAAATAGTTATAAAACATAATTTAGATTTTTTATATGACAAATCACCACAAGAAAACTTTTAAAACATAATTAAGAAAGTGGTCTCTAAACATAGGCAATGTGGATCAGCTCAGTCCGTTTAAGTCCGTCCCACATTAGACCCGCACATTATGAGTCAGGTTGGCTCACCTGTAAAGAAGTTGTGGGCTTGAAAAAGTGGCCTGCTCCAAATACTTGTGGGCCCGCAGGTTGGCCCACATATTTGGACATCTTGACTTAAAAAAAACAAGTCTTAGACATCATAATTTTAATATTTGAAGCATCAAAACAGTTCAATAAAACGAACCTGAGCATAAAAATAGTCCAGTATAACAAATCAAAATCGTCCATAATATTTGGAATATCATAATTTTAATATTTGGAACATCAAAACATTCAAATAAAATAAATCCTAGAGCATCAAAACAAGTCCAATATACAACATCATAAAAGTCCAATAAAACAAGTCTTGGACCATCAAAACAAGTCTAATAAACAACATTAAAACATGAACTTGTTACTAAGCTAGGGTGAGAAGTGTTAGGTTATTCGGGCTGCGAGTCAGTCCGCACAGTCACGAGTTATGTGGGCCGTGCTTTGGCAAGCCTGCGGTTTCACTATATCGGCCCGCCCAAAGTATTTTTAGTGGGTCAGCCTGCCGGGCCAAGCCACATTGCCATTCCTATGTTTAGAGACCAATTTCTTAATTTGAGACCAATCCTTTTAGTAGCCAAAACATTGGTAGCTAATGTTAGTGATCACTTTAGAGACCAATTCATAATAGAAACTATTTTAGTCACCAATTTAGAAAACAATTATAATTTTTTTAAACTATTTTGGTTACCAATAACTTCTAGTTTATAAATTGATCACTGTATTGACTAATTATTTTTTATTACTAAAATTTATTATTCAAAAATTTTCTTATAGTGGATGTTTTTATATTAAAAAAAGGAAAAATACTTTTATGCCTTCGATAAATGCACCAAGCTTAACATCGTGTTCACATGAGAAGTTTAATAAAATCATCCGATTTGCGAGGACAAATTCTGAGCTTTTTTCTTATTTGAATGAAAGGATGTGAGTAGATTTGCATAGACATATTTGTGAGTAAACATCCAAATCCCATCTCTTCAAAGCGCAAAGATTTGCAAGGGTGAAATATACTTTTACCATTATGTCTTTTCACATGTGTGTGAGTGTCCAACAAAGGGTGGTGGGTTTTCATGGCATGGGATGAACCGGTTACGTAACCAGTTCCTTTGTGCATGTGAAGCATGGGTAGTGCTGGATCTTGACCAAAAGTATTGGAGGGGCCAAAGTAATATAATTTTGAGATCATTAGATTCGATAATTAGTAAGTATAATGCTTCAAAAAATGACTTCTCTAATCGAATATTTTTTATCATTAGTATAATGCTTCAAAATATAATATTTGAAGAGGTAGAATCATCTTGTTTTAGTCAATAATTTCCTTTTTATCACTCTTAAACGATTAATTTATTCTTTCATTCTTTATCAATATACCTATTTTGTAAATAATACTAAAAAATAATTGATCATAATCTAATAAAAAAATAAGACACGTAATTATTAAAATAAAAAATATATTCATTATTATTAATAATACATTATTATTTTTTTCTATATTCATAAAAAAATGAATACACAAAAAGCTCATGAAATAAAAAATAATAATGTTTTCATTATCAAGTAAGACAAGAGACGAGAAAGGAAGATGATAAATAAGAAATATAATGAGTTTATGTATAACTTTTTTTTTCTTTAAAAACAAAAAGAAGACATATGAGGGTGATAGATTATTACAATTTGTGAAAAACTAAAAAGACAATGAAAAGGAAAATAAAAATTATGTTAATAAATATTTGGTTTAATTACTCCTTTGATTCATGCTTTCGTTTAAAAATGTTAAGTTGATCTTCCAATTTTTTTTTTAATCTCAATTTGGTCTCGATTTTTAAAAAACTGATGTAATTCAATCTTTTACGATAAATTTCGTTAAATTCCTCGAAACAGAACAATGATCTTTTCATTAAAATTGAGACTCTTAATATGAATGATTTACTTTGTTGGTGTAATTAACTTAATCCTAGTGTCAATTTTTAAATAAAAACAAAAACCAAAAGATAAATTAAACTTAAATATTTTTATTTTTTTATTATATTTAATTTTATATTTTATTATGTATTTACATTAAATATTATGATTAAATAAAAGAAATAAAAGAAATTATTTTTATTAATTTCTAATATATATATATATATATATATTACCTACAATTTAAAAAAATTTAAATATATTTTTA